>Ga0272441_10001317_pt1 | contig 53159 bp, 57 predicted proteins | sample SSMProp6N_FD_193582 | JGI IMG/M metagenome (GOLD analysis project Ga0272441, IMG submission 193582) | Marine sediment archaeal communities from Little Sippewissett salt marsh, Falmouth, MA, United States - SSM-Prop-6N | ecosystem: Environmental > Aquatic > Marine > Wetlands > Sediment ...
AGGGAGCGGTCCCGGCGGTCGCGATTCAGGACTGCCTCAAGGGAAGCGGTTCGTGAGATCCGTCCTATTCGTGTGTACCGGCAACACGTGCCGCAGCCCGCTCGCCGAGGCTCTGGCGCGAGTCGAGGCGGAGCGCAGAGACATCGATGTGGCCGTGTCTTCAGCCGGGGTCTACGCGGCCGACGGAGCGCCGGCTTCCTCCCAATCGGTGGCTGCCGCGGCGCGCCGGGGAGCCGACCTTACAGGACACCGGTCGCGTCCGGTGGGGCCGGCCGCGCTCGAGGGCGCTGACCTCGTACTGACCATGACGTCTGCGCAGCTCGGGGCTCTTCGCACCGAGCACGGCCGCGAACTCAACGCCGCCCTCGTCACCGAATTCCTGCCGCCCGATCACGATCGGCACGGCGATTCGGTAGCCGATCCGTTCGGGGGAGGCGAGGACGAGTACGAGGAGGTGGCGCGCCTGCTGGAGGAGTGCATCGGACACGTCCTCGACCGGTTGTCCGAGTCGGCATGAGCGAGATCGGCCGATACGGTTTGCTGGGCGATCCCGTGGCGCACTCGCTCTCACCCACGCTGTACCGGGCGGCCTTCGCCTACCTGCGGGTCCCCGCCGTCTATGAGGCGCACCGTGTTCCGCGGTACGACGCTGCCGGGCTCGGGCGCAGGATGCTCGAGCTGGGTGCAACGGGGGGCGGAAACGTCACGGTGCCGCACAAAAGACTGGCCGCGAGTCAGCTGCAGGTCCGGTCGGGCGCCGTGGAGCGCACCGGGGCCTGCAACTGCTTCTGGCTCGATTCGGCGGGGCGGCTCGCCGGCGACAATACGGACGTCGAGGGCTTCCTCAGCGCCACGGCAGACCTGGGCGCGCTGCAATTGGAGGGGTCCTCCGTTCTTCTCCTCGGCGCGGGTGGCGGGGGCCGCGCCGTGGCCCTCGCCTGTTCCGAGGCCGGCGTCGGGCGGCTCGTCGTTCACAACCGGACCGTGGGTCGAGCCGAGGCCCTCGTGTCGGATCTCGGCCTGGAGGAGGTCGCGACCGTTGCGTCGCCCGTGGATCTCTCGTCGGGCGTGTGGGACCTGGTGGTGAACGCCACCAGCCTTGGCCTCGCGCCGGGGGACGCGCTGCCCCTGGCCCTCGAGCGGGACCGAGTCGGCTGTGCCTTCGATCTCGTGTATGGACCGGGAGGCACGGACTGGACGCGCCACGCCGTTGCCACGGGTATCGAGGCGATCGATGGTCTTTCGATGCTGGTGAACCAGGCCGTCCTGAGCCTCGCGAGGTGGTTCGGCCCGTTGCGGGACAGGGGTGGCGTGACCCGGGAGATGTGGCGGGCGGCCAGAGCCGTTCCGCGCCATGGCTCGGACTGAGGCTGGCGGGCTGAGTCGTGCGGGTGCGACCGTCCGCCCTTGCCGGGTCAGTGCTGGACCTCATCGATACACTGATACCCTGTGGCTGCGCCATCTGCCGGGCGGCCGTTCCGGCTGGAGGTTCTCCCCTGTGCGGCTTGTGCGCCTCCCGCGTGATCCCCGTTCCGCTCCCCCTGTGTCCTCGCTGCGGACTCACCCGGGTGATCCCGGGACCGGCCCCCGGAGAGTGCGCAGAGTGTCACTCGTGGCCTCCGTCACTTCGAAGGGCGGCGTCCGCCTGTCTTCACGTCGGACCCGCCGCTGAACTGGTCCGCGGCTTCAAGTACCGGGGCTGGACGGGCCTGACGGATTTCATGGGAGATCTCATGCTCCCGCCGGCTGTACGCCTGGCGGCCGGGCGGGCTCCCATCCTCGTTCCGGTTCCGCTCACGCGAGCTCGGCTCCGTGAACGGGGCTTCAATCAGGCGGACCTGCTGGCACGGGCCCTGTCACGTCGCACTGGCTGGCCGATCGAACGCCTGCTTTGCCGGGAGCGGGGCGGGCCAGCCCTGGCCCGCCTGGGTCGGCGTGAACGAGAGAGAGTCGCCGAAAGCGCCTACTCGGTTGATCCGAGGTCTCTGCCCGTGATGGATCCTCATTCAGAGGTACTGATCGTGGACGACGTGATCACCACCGGTGCGACGGGAGTGGCGTGTGCCGAAGCCCTCGAGACGGCGGGCGCCGTGTGTCTGGGCATCGTCAGTTTCGCCCGTACCAACCCACTCGCAGAGCCGAGCTGATAGCGAGGGGGCGGTGGGGCTTGTGCGTGACACTTCTCTCGTGCAAGCTACTGTTTCTTCAACCTGGAACCCTCGGACTGGAGTCACTCATATGTCTGTCAAGATCGGGATCAATGGATTCGGACGGATCGGCCGCAATATCCTTCGCTCGGCCCTGCAGCAGGGCATGGACGAACTGGATCTGGTAGCCATCAACGATCTGACGGATGCCGCGACGCTGGCGCACCTGTTCAAGTACGATTCGGTTCACGGCGTGTACGACGGGCAGGTCGAAGTAGACGGCAACGCTCTTGTGATCGACGGCGAGCGGTTCGACGTGCTTTCCGTGCGGAATCCAGCGGAGTTGCCGTGGGGGGACCTCGGCGCGGATATCGTCTTCGAGGCGACCGGGCTGTTCCGGAAGCGTGTGGACGCGGCGAAGCACCTCGATGCCGGCGCGCGCAAAGTCGTGATCACGGCTCCCGCGCCCGACCCGGACGTCACCCTGGTGCTCGGGGTAAACGGCGGCGACTACGACCCGGCGACTCACGACATCATCTCCAACGCCAGCTGTACGACCAACTGCGTAGCGCCCGCGGTCAAGGTGCTGGTCGATGAGTTCGGTTTCGAGAGCGGCCTGATGACGACGGTGCACAGCTATACGAACGATCAGAGGATCCTCGATCTTCCTCACAAGGATCTTCGTCGTGCGAGGGCAGCGGCCGTGTCCATCATTCCGACCACGACGGGCGCTGCCAAGGCGACGGGCCTGGTGATCCCCGAGGTCGATGGCAAGATCGATGGGATGGCCATGCGCGTTCCGACGCCGAACGTTTCCATCGTGGATCTCGTCGCCAACCTGGGCCGCGACACGACTGTGGCCGAGGTCAACGATGCCTACCGGCGAGCCGCGGAGGGCGGCCCCCTCAAGGGCATTCTCGGGTACGAGGACGCGCCTCTCGTGTCGATCGACTACGTCGGCAACCCGCACAGCTCGATCATTGACGGTCTTTCCACGTCCGTCATCGGCGGCCGCATGGTGAAGGTGATCTCCTGGTATGACAACGAGTGGGGATACTCCACGCGGTGTGTGGATCTCGCCCGGACCATCGGGCAGAGCCTCTGACAGGCGAGGTCGTTGTGCTTCGAAGGAACCTGAACGACCTGGCGCCCTCTGACCTGGACGGGCGCCGCGTCCTGATACGAGTCGACTACAACGTACCGCTGGCGGACGATGGGTCGGTGTCCGACGTCACGCGCGTGCGTGCGACCCTGCCCACCCTGCGGCATGTGATGGAGTGTGGTGGGAGGCCGGTCCTGCTTTCGCACCTGGGCCGTCCCAAGGGACAGGTCGTGCCGGCGATGTCGCTCGCCCCGGTGGCCCCCGTGCTGGCGCAGGAGCTGGGGGTGCCCGTGCGGTTCGTGCCGTCCACCGATACGGACGAAGCCGTCCAGGCGAGCAGAGATCTCGGACCAGGTGAGGTGATTCTCCTGGAAAACACGCGTTTTCTGCCGGGCGAGACGACCAACGACCCGGCCCTTGCCGAGCGATTCGCCCGGCTCGGCGATGTGTTCGTCAACGATGCATTTGGCAGCACGCACCGAGCTCACGCATCCGTGGTGGGGGTGGCAGACCACGTCCGACCGGCCGTCGCCGGCTTCCTCGTCAACCGGGAACTCGAGGCCCTCAGCGGATTGCGGGGTGCCGCGCGGAGACCCTTCGTCGTGATTCTGGGTGGGGCGAAGATCGGAGACAAGATCGGCTTGCTCGAGACGTTCCTCGGGACGGCGGACCGGGTCCTGATCGGAGGCGCGATGGCCAACACCTTCCTCTCCGCCATGGGCGCCAGCACCGGACGATCGCTGGTCGAAGAGGATGCCGTGGCGCTGGCAGGCCGTTTCCTCGCCACGGGAGGCGACACGCTGGTCCTTCCGACCGATCTGGTGGTCGCCGATCCGGGCGCACCGGACGCCAGCGAGGCCGTCGTCGTCCCTGCGGACTCCGTTCCAGCTGATCTCGCAGCACTCGACATCGGACCGGAGAGCCGCGAGACTTTTGCCGCGATCGTGCGAGGGGCGCAGACGGTGTTCTGGAATGGTCCCATGGGGATGTTCGAGAAGCCCGGTTTCGATGCAGGCACGGTATCGGTGGCCCTCGCCACAGCCGAGTGCACGGCCGCGGGTGGCTTCACGGTCATAGGAGGAGGGGACTCGGCGGCGGCGATCAGACAAGCCGGTCTGTCCGACGCGGTGTCCCATGTGTCCACTGGTGGTGGCGCCTCGCTGGAGTTCCTGGCGCAGGGGTCGTTGCCCGGAATCGAAGCCCTTGATCCGGCCTGAGGAATCATGCAAGACGATGTAAGACCCATGTTCGCTGCCAATTGGAAGATGCACCTGGGACCCGGGGAAACCGAGTCCTTCCTGCAACAGTTCGCCGCTTTGCACGGCGTGCGTCAGGACGCGCGTGTGGTCTTCTTTCCGCCCTATCTGAGTGTCAGTGCGTTTCTCGCCTCGTCGCGCTCGCGCCCCGATCTGGAACTGGGCGTCCAGGACGTGCACCAGGAGGTGAATGGTGCGCACACGGGAGCCGTGTCGGCTCCCATGGCAAAGCAGGCGGGCGCCCGCTGGGCTCTGGCGGGCCACTCGGAGCGTCGCCGCGAATTCGGTGACGACGATGTCACGGTGGCCGCGAAGGTCGCCAGGATCATCGATGAGGGTCTCCGACCCGTCCTGTGCGTCGGAGAGACGCTGGAGGAGCGGGAGGCCGGCGAGTTGGAGGCGGTGCTGGCCCGCCAGATCGAGGTCGTGCTGGCCAGCCTGGCGACTGACCGCCTTCCGTTGCTCACGTACGCATATGAACCGGTGTGGGCGATCGGCACCGGTCGGACGGCATCGCCGGACGACGCGGCGGAGGCGCACGCGGTGGTCCGACGGGAGATCAGTCGCTGCGGCGGACGGGCGGACGCCGTGATCCTGTATGGAGGAAGCGTCAAACCGGGCAACATCGATGCCCTGCTCGAGGCCCCGGGAGTCGACGGCGTCCTGGTTGGGGGAGCGAGCCTGGACCCCGAGAGCTTTTCATCGATCTGCGCCGGTGGGTCCTGATCGGCGGCAGCGGTCGGAGGCGGGGCGGACGTTGACTCACTTCTCCGATATCCCTAATTTTGCACCCGGTGCGGGCCCTGTTCGATGGCCCGCACCTTTTTTGTCACACGCGGAAGAGGTGGAATGTTTAATTTACTGATCGCGTTGATCAGCGTTATCGCGCTCCTGCTGATCCTGATCATACTGTTGCAGTCGGGCAAGGGCGGGGGACTCGCTGCCGAATTCGGAGGAGCGTCGTCCTCGACGGACTCGTTCATGGGCGGTCGCCAGGCGGCCAACTTCCTGACCCGTGCCACGTGGATCGGGGGCGGCGCATACCTGGTTCTGGCGTTGCTGCTCGCGGTCGCTTCAGCCAGGCAATCGGCTCCCCCCGAGTCTATTCTCCGGGAGGAATTCGGTCAGCCGGCCGCTCCGCCGGCCTCGGTCCTGGAGACCGAAGGCCAGGCCGCGCCGGCCAACCCGGTGCCAGTGCAGACTCCGCCGGATGGCGAGTCGAGCGGTGGAGACGAGCCGGACGGCGAGTGACGTGACGAACTCAGGACCCCGCCGTCACGGCGGGGTCCGGTTCGAAGGCGGCGTCGGGCGGCACGTCGAGGTAGTCCAGGAACAGGCCGCGGTCCATCTGCAGAGACATCCATTCCTCGAAACCCGATTCCACCAGGCCTCCGGGGTCCCTGCCTGATCTGGCCGTGCCGATGGCCAGGTAGTTCGCGTATTCGTTCTTCGGGTGATCCGCGTGACCCCGCACCCAGCGCCATTCCACCCGGTGCCTGGCCGATGCGGTCACGAGTTGCCGCCACAGGTCGAGGTTCTCGATTTCACCGCCCTTCCGCCGCCAGCCTCTCCGCGCCCACCCGTGCACCCACTCCTTCATTCCGTGAACCAGGTACTGGCTATCGGACGTGAAGACGACATCGCAGGGCTTCCGGAGCGCCGTCAGCCCGAGGATCCCCGACGTCAACGCCATGCGGTTGTTGGTCGTGTCCGGGTCGAAAGCGGCGAAATCTCGACGGTACCATCCCTTGCGCTCGTCGAACCGCTCGAGCATGCCGGCCGCCGCGCCGGGCCGGGGCACGTCCTGCCGCTGGTTGCCGAGGCATGATTCGTCCGCGTAGATATACACCAGTCCGGAGTTCATGGCGTTCCGTGATGTGGGTTTGTGTTCCTTGAACCTCAATTGGATGTCCGCGGTGACTCTCACGCAAGATCTAGACGGCTATCTCCTGCTAGAGGACGGGATGCTGTGGCGAGGCAGGCTAGCCGGGGCGGAGGCGGTCGCTGCCGGCGAGTTGGTCTTCACCACGAACCTCACCGGGTATCAGGAGGTCCTCACCGATCCGTCGTTCGCCGGCCAGGTCGTCGTCATGACGGCGCCCATGATGGGCAACTACGGAATCACGCCGATCGACGCACAGGCGAGCAAACCGTGGGTCTCGGGATTCGTGGTCCGTGAACTCTCGCGCGTATCGAGCGGTTGGCGTGCCACGGGGACGCTGGACTCCTACCTGGTCGAGCACGGTATCTCGGTTCTGGTCGGGGCCGACACGAGGGCGATTACCCGGCACGTCAGGGAGTGCGGGGCCATGCGGTGTTTGATCGCGCCGGCCACCCTGCCCGTGGACGAAGCCAGGGCGTTGCTGGCCGACCAGCCGCGCATGGAGGGCCTGGACCTGGCAACCGTGGTGTCCACTCACGAACCCTACGTCGTTGAGGCCCGGGGGGAGGAGAAGGGGCTCGTCGTATGCCTCGACTACGGGGTCAAGCTCAGAAGCCTGCAGTTGATTGCCGCGGAAGGCTTCAGGGTGGAGGTTCTGCCTGCGACGTCGCGGTCTGCCGAGATCCTCGCCCGGCGTCCGAGCGGGGTGTTCGTATCGAACGGACCGGGCGATCCGGCGGCGGTTCCGCTGGCGGCGGAGACCGTCAGAGAGTTGAGCGACGCCTCGGTGCCTGTGTTCGGGATTTGTCTCGGCTGTCAGCTCGTGGCCCGAGCCTTCGGCGGGCGAACCTACAAGCTGCCGTACGGCCACCGTGGGGGGAATCACCCGGTCCGCAATCTGGAGACGGGTGTCGTGGAGATCACCTCGCAGAACCACGGGTTCGCGGTCGCCGAACAGGATGGGTATGCGGAGGGGGCCCCTGAGCTCCGGGTCACCCACCGTAACCTCAATGACGGCACTGTAGAAGGCCTTTCGCACGAGTCTCGACCGGTGTTCGCGGTGCAGTATCACCCGGAGGCAGCGCCCGGTCCCCACGACAGCCGATACCTTTTCCAGAGGTTCGTCGAGGCGATGGGCGCAACTTCCTCTGTGGCAACCGGTTGACACGGTTTCTGCCGCCACGCTAGTTTCCGTGTGCCGGGAGGCGCCGCGGACGCGGATCTGACCATCCGCCTTGCGGACGCGTCCAATACCTGGAGGCTCATCTCCGCACGTGGGAGCCACTTAGCGTGCAGCGTCGCACGACGGTTCTCAGTATTGTTCTTCTTCTCGCGTTCTTCGCGATTGGCGCCGGCATCGTCCTGCGTCTGATGCTCGGTGGACAATTTACTCTTGTCTCCGCCGATCGCGTGGCTGTCCTTCCCGTATACGGTGTCATCGAATCCGACGCCTCGTTCATCCGGAGCCTGGCTGAATTTAGAGACGACGAGTCCGTGCGAGGATTCGTTATTGAGATTCGATCGCCGGGCGGCGTGGCAGGAACGGCTCAGAGCATGTATTCCGAACTGGCGCGCCTCAGAGACGAGGATGATCGGCCCGTGGTGGCCTGGATCGGGGAAATCGGGGCCTCCGGCGGGTACTACGTGGCTCTCGGCGCGGACAGCATCCTGGCCCTCCCCAGTTCCATTACGGGGTCCATCGGCGTCATCATGCAGTTCCCCAACGCCGAGGAACTCCTGCGAAAGGCTGGCGTGGGCCTGGAGGTCGTGAAGAGTGGCGAACTGAAGGATCTCGGATCGCCGGTTCGCGATCTCACTGATGAAGAACGCAGGGTGTTGCAGGACCTGGTCGACGATGTCTACGGGCAATTCGTGGACGCCGTCAGCGCCAATCGCGGAATGGACCGGGACAGCGTTGCCGCTCTCGCCGACGGCAGGGTCATTTCAGGTGCGCGGGATGCGGATCTAGGCCTGGTGGATCGCACGGCGACCCTGGGCGAAGCGCTGGACCTGGTGGGGCAGATGACGGGCCTGGGGGACAATCCCCGGACCGTGCGACCCGTGGAGAGGAGACTCGGTTTCTGGGACATTCTGCGGGGAGTCGAGGAGTCGAGGTTGCACTCGATTGTGCGGAGCGTATTGGATCGGTCCCTGATCGGTCCGCGGCTCCGCTATCAGTGGCCGTGAACTTCAGAAGGCTGGGCCGGAAAACCAACCACCGGCAAGGGGGATCGACATGACGAAGGCTGACCTGGTCGAACAGGTACACGAAGCAATCGGACCCGGAGTCACGAAGAAGGACTGCGCGGCGGTGATCGACGCCTTTCTCAATGCCGTGAAGCAAGCGATCGCCAACGGAGATCACATCGAGATCCGGGGATTCGGGACTTTCAAGGTTCGGAACCGGCGTCCGAGGATTGCCAGGAACCCGAGGACGGGCGAGTCGGTCACCGTACCGGCGCGGGCGGTGCCGATCTTCAAGCCATCCCGCCTGTTCAAGAAGGAGGTCGAGGAGGCCCTGTAGCGGCAGCGGATCGTCAGGCGGCCGACCCGATGCGGGGACGGCCGCCGAACCAGGTCAGGAGAAGAAGGTCCTGATCCGCGAGAGGCCCTCGGCGAGTTCTTCGTCCGAGACGGAGTAGTTGATTCTCAGGAACCCGGGCGTACCGAACGGTTCGCCCGGGATCGTAGCCACGCCCTCCTGAACCAGCAGTTGCTCGGCCACGCTCATCGAGTCGGACGTCTCCGTGAGTCTGACATACAGGTAGATCGCGCCCGCTGGAGGCCTGAGTTCCAGGCCGCCAACGCCAGACAGAGCTTCGACGGCTGTATCACGCCTGCGCCGCAGTATGTCCCTGAAGTCTCCGACGATGTCGTCTCGCTGTGGTGATGAGAGGACAGCGGCGGCCGCGTGCTGCGAGGGGCCTGCCGCACCCGACGTGGTCTGGCTCTGCAAGGCGGACATCTTCTGGATCACTTCCTCCGGCCCCACCGCATACCCGATTCTCCAACCAGGCATCGAGAAGGCCTTGGAAATACCGTCCAGGTGAAGGACTCGTGCATCCTGGTGTGGAACGTCGTAGATCGAGGGCGCCGACTCTCCTTCGTAGTACAGGCGGCGGTAGATCTCATCGGAGAGAATCCATACGTCGTTCGCGCCTGCCCAGTCAGCGATCTCGGCCATCAGATCCCTTCCGTAGACGTCGCCGCTCGGATTGCCCGGCGAGTTCAGGAACAGCCCACGCGTCGCCGGCGTTCTCAGCCGCTCCAGTGTGGTGACGTCGAGGCGGAAGCCCTCCTCCCAACGGGTCGGCACCACAACGGGCTTCGCCCGGGCGAGCTCCAGCGTGGCCAGATACGTGGGCCAGTATGGAGCCGGGACGAGCACCTCGTCCCCACTCTCGAACAGGCAGAAGCAGGCGTTGAACAGGGCCTGCTTCACGCCTGCCGAAATCAGAACGTTCGACGACTCCACCCCTTCGTGGGCCGTCGTCTGATTCACGTACGAGGCCACCGCACTCCGCAGCCCCGGAATGCCGGGAGTAGGGGGGTACCCGGCTTTCCCCGAACGGACGTATTCCAGGCCGGCCGCGATCGCCACATCCGGTGTTGGGAACGACGGCTCGCCAGCCGACAGATCAATCACCGACTCCCCGGCCGCGCGCATCTTCTTGGCCCGGGCGCTGATAGCCAGAGTGGCGGACGGAACGAGGGAGGCGATGTTCTTGGAGAACCGCATGTGAGACTCCCCGGGTCCAGGTGATTGTTGGACGTTCGAAACAGCACTAGTTTCGACGCGGGCGATGCCGGAGCTGCATGTGCGTCGCATCGTGAACGCGAATGTTATTCGAGGCGCCATAACGGCGTCAAGATCGGCTTCTTGAGAGTGTCCCATGATCACGGAAACCACCACACGACTTGCGCCTGAACAGGTCATCGACGGAGCCCGCCGGTTCTTCACAGCGGAGGACTCGCTGTCGGCGGCAAACGTCGTGAGCGAGAGCGAGCGACATGTGACTCTGGCGACCTTCCGCAGCCGTCTCGCGATCTCCGCTTGGGAGGACGAGGAGCTGGGAGCGACCAGGGTCAGGGTGAGCACCCTTCGTCGGCAGGATTCCGTGGGGAAGTTCATGTCCTGGCTCACCACCGCGGATCCCTCGGAGTGACGGATCGATTCGAGGTTGCTGTGCGGCTGTTCGGGCAGCACAGGGAACTGGCGGGCGACTCGGTGATTTCCGTCGAGTTGGCCGCCGGCGGTACGGTAGCGGACCTCAGGAGGGCGCTCGCGGCACATCCCGGCCTGGGGACAGCGCTCGGAGGTTCGGCGGTCGCCCTGAACCGTGCCTACCAATCGGACGAATCACCGGTTCGGGCCGGGGACGAGGTGGCCGTGATTCCACCGGTGGCAGGCGGATGACGGAGTCCGGGTCGACGAGAGGGTCGGAGTATCCGGGGGGGGTGCTGGTCGCCGAGGTCACCCGGCATGAGCTTGACGGAGCCGACTTGCTGCACCGGATCGGGAGCGAATCCGACGGCGCGGTGCTCGTGTTTGAGGGACGCGTCAGGGATCACAATTCTGGCCGCGCGGTCGTGCGGTTGCACTACGATGCGTACCGTGAAATGGCCGATGACGTGTTGCGTGACATCGCGTCCGAAGCGCTTCAGGCATCCGGGGCTTCGGCGATCGCGGTGAGGCACCGGGTCGGCAGCCTGGTCCCGCCCAGTGTCAGCCTGGTGGTGGCCGTCGCCGCGGCACACCGCGGGCCCGCGTACGAGGCATCCTCCTACGTCATAGAGGAACTGAAGCGCCGGCTCCCGCTGTGGAAGCGGGAGGAGTATGCCGACGGTACCAGCCAGTGGCTTGGCGGCCAGACGCCGCCCGTCAGCCAGGCGAACCCGGAACCTCAAACGGGGCAGGATCGCGGATGACCGCGAGGGCGCAGGATGGCGGTATGGAGGATCAGTTCGGTCGTCGAATCGACTACCTGCGGATCTCGGTCACCGACAAGTGCAACCTGCGGTGCACCTATTGTATGCCCGTCGAGGGACTCGACTGGATTGACCGCGAGGAGTTCCTCACCTACGAAGAGATCGCATCGGTGGTGCGCCAGATGGCGGGGCAGGGGCTCCGCCGAATCCGCCTCACGGGCGGGGAGCCGTTGGTTCGACGGGACCTCCCCGATCTCGTCCAACTGCTCTCATCCATCCCCGAGATCGAGGACATCTCGGTGTCCACGAATGCCATCCTCCTCCCGCAGTTCGGTCGAGAGTTGAGGGATGCGGGCACGAGCCGGGTCAATGTGAGTCTCGACACGCTCAGGAGAGACCGATTCCGGGACGTTGCACGGCGCTCCGAGCGGTTCTTCGATGCCACCATGGAGGGCATCGAGGCGGCTGAGCGCCTCGGCTTCTCTCCGCTGAAGATCAATACCGTACTGATGCGCGGCGTGAATGACGATGAGCTCGAGGACTTCGCCGAAGCCACGAGGCGGAAGCCGTGGCACGTCCGGTTCATCGAGTTGATGCCGACCGGGGACAACCTGCACCTGTCGAAGCGGTTCCTCTCTACCGACTCGGTGCTTCGTCGCCTGGAGGGGATCGGGAATCTTCATCCCGCCGCGGGGCCCCTCGGAAACGGTCCCGCCACGTATTTTCAGTTCGAGGGGGCTCCGGGAACGGTTGGTGTGATCACGCCTCTGTCGCACAACTACTGCGATCGATGCAACCGAATGCGGCTCACCGCCGATGGCAAGCTCAGGACCTGCTTGTTCGGCACGCACGAGGTAGACTTGAGAACCCCGCTGCGCGAAACAGGAGACATCCTGCCGGCCGTGAAGACAGCGCTCGCGGGGAAGCCGGAGCGCCACTTTCTGCAGCTTGGGTCGGCTTCTGGAAGTGGCGGGCTGAGGGCCCTCAGCCAGGTGGGCGGGTAGGCCACAACCACCGGTTGCGCTTGGACGTAGGCAGGGTAGGTTGGGAGATGGGAAGACTGGCGGCGCCCCCCCCGCGCTCGCGTTCCCGACGACAATCTCCAATCCACACTATCCACTCAAGGACGGTCACCGTGGACAAGATAACCGTAGTAGGAGCCGGGCACGTCGGGGCAACGGCGGCGCAGCGGATCGCCGAGCGCGAACTGGCGAGAGAAGTGGTGGTCGTAGACATCCTGGAGGGGGTACCTCAGGGCAAGGCTCTCGACCAGTGGGAGTCGGCGCCGGTCGAGGGCTTCGACACCATGGTTACGGGAGCCCAGGACTACGAGGAGACCGCAGGGTCGGGTGTGTACGTGGTCACCGCCGGACTGGCCCGCAAGCCGGGCATGAGCCGGGACGACCTCGTACAGAAGAATACAGACATCATCAGGAGCGTCTCGGAGGCCATAGCCCGCCACAGCCCTGATGCCATCATCGTCATGGTCACGAATCCGCTCGACGTCATGGCCTACGTGGCCAAGGCAGTGACGGGCTTCCCGCGCGAACGGGTCATCGGCATGGCGGGGATTCTCGACACGGCCAGGTTCCGCAGCTTCATCGCCATGGAACTCGACGTCAGCGTCGAGGACATCCAGGCGCTGGTCCTCGGCGGTCACGGCGACAGCATGGTCCCGATCGTGAGCACCGTGAGTGTGGGCGGAATTCCGTTGACCCAGTTGCTCAGCGCCGAGCGGATCGAGGCCCTGGTCCAGCGCACTCGCAAGGGCGGCGGCGAGATCGTCAAGCTTCTCGGAACCGGATCGGCGTACTACGCCCCGTCAGCGGGTGCGGTGCAGATGGTGGAAGCGATCGCCAGGGACAAGAAGAGAGTTCTGCCGTGTGCCGCCTGGCTCGAAGGCGAGTACGGCCTGGAAGGACTGTTCCTGGGAGTGCCGTGCAAGCTGGGTGCGACGGGCCTCGAGGGGGTAATCGAGGTGAAGCTGTCGGACGCCGAGCGGGAAGCCCTTGGGGCTTCGGCAGAGGCGGTCCGCGGTACCATGGATCTGGTGCAGCTCTGAGGTATCCGGTTCTCTTCGCCAGGGGGTCCGCCGATCAGCGGGGCCGCGCCCATTTCGGGTGTGGTCCCGCTTTCACGCCATGACGTACTTCGAGTTCCTCGCTCGCTGGTACAACCTCGTCTTTCTGGCCCTGGGTGCTGCGGGCCTCATCTGCGCCGCCTGGGGCAGAGTACGTGGCCGTGACCTGTTCCGGCTCGCAGCCACGCTGGTGGTCATCGCGGTCACCGGTCTCACCTGGAACGGCACGATTCACGATCTCCGATTGGGTGACCCGGGTCCACGCTTTCCCTATGTCTTTGTCGGGTCCGTCGCGGCAGGCTGGCTGGCGGGCCGATGGCTGTGGCGGATTCGCGCTCGGCACTTCCGTCCGATCTCAGCGGTCCGTTTCAATCGAGAGGGACACGAAGGAGTCGAAGCCCGCCTCGTCACTCGCAGCGCCGGAGCAGTGCCGGGCTCCGGGCGGGCACAGTGGCAAGACGCTGAAGGGACACTTCATGTCGTTCATGTTCACACCTCGGGCGAGGAGATCGGGTTCGGTCGGCGCGTGATCCTGGATCACTTCGACGCCTCGGTCGAGTCCTACCTGGTGACCGCGCTGCCGCGTCGCCGGAAGTCGGGTCGCTCACGGGACGAGGGCTCGGTTGTGTGACCGCCGCGCCTCTCACGTCGTCTTTTGGTCGAACTGCCTCGACTGAAAGCGATGACCGGCACGTTCCGGTCGGACAACGGGAGGACCCCCAGATGAAGAAACGACTGCTGATCCTGATGCTCGCGGTGGTTGCGGGCGGCACCGTGGGCTGCGACGACAGCTCCACAGGACCTGACGCCGGCGACTCGTTCACCGAACTCGGTGTCAACGCTGATATGGAGCTCCAGGTCGTCGGTGACGCGGAACTGGCCGAGGTCCTGATCGACGACATGTCGCTCGCGATGGCGACGCCGACGGACGGACCTCCTTTCGGCCAGGGGCGCGAGTGCTTCCGGGAAGCGCGCCAGCTGCTCCGCAACGGGAACGAGGATGCCGCGCGCACCCAGGCCCGTGAGTGCCGGATGAACCTGGTCCGCTCGATGTTCGAGCGACATGGTGAAGCTGCGATCGACGAGATGTTTGCCCGGGTGGAGAGCCTCGTCGAAAGGGTCGGGGAAGCCGGGGATGAGTTCGCGCGGCACGCCGAACTCGAGGCGAAGCTGCGGGGGTTGCTCGAGGAAGCCTATACCCTGCGCGACGGTGGAGACCTGGTCGGTGCTGGAGAGCGCCTGGCCCTGGCTCTTCAGGTCGCCGACCGGATGCGCCACCGGCACCCGGACTTCGACCGGAATCCCGAGGCCGTGGCTCGGCTGGCGATGGCCCGCAGCGGAGAGGCGATCCGCCTTGCCGAGCGACTGATCCCGGAGCCGACCCTGAAGCAGGAGGGGCTGCTGTTCCGAGCGGTCGAACTCCGGCGACGCGCACAGTTCTCGTTTGAACACGGGTGGCACCGTCGGGCGGTCGGACAGGCACACCGGGCAGAGCAACTGGGGCTGGTGGCCGTCCTGAACGGAGAGCGTCCCACGGTTGAAGATGCTCAGCGCCTGCTAGGCCTTGCCGATGAGATGATCGCGGGTGCCCGGGAGGCTATCGGTGACTCTCCAACGGAGGCGCAGCAGAGAATCCTGCAGCATGCCGTCCAAGTGAGGGACCGGGGTGCGGAAGCGATCAACACCTGGCAATGGCGAGGAGTGGGTCTGCTTTGGCGTTCGGCCGTCACGGCCGCGGTGCTCGTTCCGTAGGCCAGGCCGCCGGAGTCGCCCGGGCAGGCACGCCGGGAGAACGGTGGACAGGAAACAGAGACGGGGGCAGCGGCTGGCGCTGCCCCCGTCTCCGCATCACTGCTACCCTCGAGCGGATCTCGCAGCGTCAGGTAATCGGTAGCTCGGAGTCCAGAAGGGCGCGCGCGACGGTCAGATCGGGTCGACTCGCGAGGTCGAGAGTTCCCACCGCCTCGATACGCTTCCAGTCGGCGTCCCAGACCAGTTCCACCTTGGGGCGAAGAATGTTGCCAGGATCAGTCGCCACCACGCGTCCGATTTCCCCCGAGCTTATCTGCACGTAGCTGTCCAGCGGGAAGGCCGAGATCTCGTTGACCAGGGCCGATACGACCTGCGGAGCGAAATACTCGTCCTGCATGCCGACCACTCTCTCCAGGGCCTGCAGGGCCGTGAAGGGCGAGCGATACGTGCGGGGGTGAGAGAGCGCCTCGAAAACGTCGGCCACTCCGAGGATGCGGGCGATCGGATCCAGGTCGCGGTCGAAAAGGCCGTAAGGATAGCCCTGGCCCTGCGCCCTTTCGTGCTCCTGCAACACGGCCTTGCGCAGCGACTCGTATCGCGGTCCGCATCGCTCCAGGATCTCGGCTCCGAGCACCGGGTGCTGCCGAAGGGCCTCCTGCTCGCGCTCGGACCACGCCCCCGGATTCCGCAGCATGTCAGCCGGAAGCTTCGCCATGCCTACGTCATGGAGCAGCCCGGCGTGAATGACTTCGACCGCGTCTTCCACACCCGTCACCATGCCGAGGGCGATCTTTCCAGCCAAAACGGCGACGTTCACACAGTGGCTCGCCAGATCGTAGGTGTCGTGCGGCTCGAGGCTTCGGTTGATCAGGCTGTTGTTTCGCAGGAGGTCCGTGTGCATCCGCTCCGCAAGCAACCGGCCCCGATCCACGTCGGGGTCGCCCGATTCGCGCACCGCTGAGAGGGTCTCATCTACGTAGGCGCGGGCCTCATCGTACAGGCGATTCGGCGCGAAGGGATTCGGTGATCGCGCTCGAACCTGGCGGTCCGAATCGGTGGCGGACTCCTGGGCGAGGTCCTTGACCCCCTCCGCGAGCGCCGAGGAGTCGAGATTCGTCAGAACCAGATCGCCCGCGTCAGCTCCATCGGCGAGCGCCGCCGGATCCGCCACGTATCGCACGAGCCAGGGGAGGGACTCGAGGGCCGCACGCACCTCCGCGCTCAGCTCGGTCTCCCGAAGCACGACGATAAGTTTCCGGTCTGCGGGATCACTCATCTGGTCGCTCATCCTGTGCCTTCCAACGTCGTTTCCGTTTCGCGCCGCGGTGCTCGCAGGGCGCACGCCTCCACGGCCGATCTTCGCAAGTTTCGGGCTCGCGTTGAGTCCGAGGTGTTCGCATCTTCAGGTATGCATACGAAATTCCTGCTTCTCGGGGCAATATCGGCGTTCATCGGCGTAGCGGCCGGAGCCTTCGGGGCTCACGGCCTGGAGCCGCGCCTGTCGGCCGAACTGCTTGCGGTTTACCACACGGGCGTGCGTTACGAACTGTTCCACGCGGTAGCCCTTCTGTTCGTGGGGCTGGCTGCGGATCGGTGGCCGACAGCCCGGTGGGGAAGGGCGGGCTGGATGTTCGTGGCCGGCACCGTCCTGTTCTCGGGCAGCCTTTACCTGCTGGCCCTCACGGGCGTGCGCTGGTTGGGTGCCGTCACGCCGCTCGGGGGGGTGTGCTTCCTCCTCGGCTGGATCTTCTGCGCCCTGGCGTCGTTCCGGTCGAATTGACTCCGAACATGGCCGAGGTCCACGACAGCGCTCACAGCCGGGGCGGTGTGACTCCGGTCTGTCCCTGGTACTTGCCCTTCTTGTCCGCGTAGCTCGTCTCGCACTCCTCGTCCGACTCGAAGAACAGCACCTGCGCGATCCCCTCGTTCGCGTAGATCCGGGCCGGCAGGGGAGTCGTATTGCTGATCTCCAGCGTCACGTGCCCCTCCCACTCCGGCTCGAAGGGCGTGACGTTGGTGATGATACCGCAGCGGGCGTACGTGCTCTTGCCCACGCAGATCGTCAGGATGTTGCGAGGGATTCGGAAGTACTCCACGGACCGGGCGAGGGCAAACGAGTTCGGGGGCACGATGCACACGTCGCCCTGGTACTCGATGAACGAACGTTCGTCGAAGTGCTTCGGATCGACGACGGGCGCAAGGGCGTTGTGGAATATCCGGAACTCGTCCGACACACGCATGTCGTATCCGTAGCTGGAAAGACCGTACGATATCACACCTTCTCGAACCTGCTCGTCCGTGAAGGGCTAGATCATCCCGTGCTCGAGTGCGGTGCGCCTGATCCAGCGATCACTCTTGATCATCCTGTTTCTCTTCCTGTTCCCTTGCGCAGATTGCAATCACGAGGTCCTCGAGGACCGTCGCGACGTCCGATGTTCGTTCCTCGGGAGCCGAGTGCCCGCAGCCAGCGGCCAGCGTATACGTAGCCCCCAGCCTGGTGGCCCAGCGGCGGGCCGAGTCGGGGTCGATGCGCCGGTCCTCGGCCCCGGAGATGACGCGAACCGGCACCTCGGGCGGCGCCGCCCAGCGCTCCAGTTCCGCGGGATTCCAGTCGGACAGGATCGTCGGCAGACAAGCGGCCCGCTCCCGATCTCCCCACGGGGCGGCATACCGATCCACCGCGCCGGCCGGAATGTTCGCCCCGTCCGCGAACACTCGCCGCACGAGCATATAGCGCGTGAGCGATCGGCGGAAGAGCCTCAGGGCCGGAGTGACGAGCCAGCGAACCGCCGGGCGCTTCAGAGCATTCAGCGCGGCTGGGCGCGACAGGTCGGGGGTAACGGGATTGACGAGCAAGAGGCCGCGGGCGTTCACCCGGGCCGCGGCGGCGACGGCGATCGCGGCGCCATGGGAATGCCCGGCAAGAACCGGACGCGTCAGGCCCAGGGTCTGTAGAACGTGGGCCAGGCGCCGGGCCTCGGAGTCCAGGTCGTATCGCGCCTCGCGGGATGCGTCCGACTCTCCGCGGCCGAGAAGGTCCACGAGGAGAAAGCTCCGGTGGGGGAGTCGGTCCGCCACCGGTCGCCATGTCGTCCGATTGGCGCTCAACCCGTGGAGGCATACGACCGTCGGTCCGGCCGTCCCGTCGCCTCGAAACTCCACGGCCATCCGCCCTTCGGGGGTCGGCACCACCCATACCTCTTGTCCCGGAACGCCCACCATGCTCTCTTGTGTCAATCGGCCCCGTAATTCTGCTGGTCTATCTGCCGGAAACGCTTGAAATGACAGCAGAATAGCGCCTTTTTTGCGGCCGCGCTCGCGAGCTTGACGCTATGCGGCGGGCAACGCTATCTTCGGCGCAATTCGTGAACAAATTCACAAACGGCCTGGACAGGCGATGAAGCAGGCATATGTCGGCGTCGTGGTACTGTTTGTTGTCGGATTGCTCACCTCGGGCATGTTCCTCCTGTTGTCTCACCTTGCGAGCGCGTACCGGCCCAGCGTCGTGAAGGCGATGCCGTACGAGTCAGGTATCGACCCCCTGGGTGACACGCGGGAGCGCTATTCCGTCAAGTTCTATATCGTCGCGATGCTGTTCATCGTGTTCGACATCGAGACGATCTTTTTCCTGCCCTGGGCGGTCATCTTCCGTGACCTCGGACTGTTCGGGTTGATCGAGATGTTCATCTTCGTCTTCGTCCTTGCCGTAGGGTTGGCCTACGCCTGGAAGAAGGGTGCGCTGGAGTGGGACTGACGCATGTCCGATGATCGAAAGAGACTCCCGACGGTGAACGTTGCGGGTGGGGACGTGGACACCGGCCCCCCCGCATCGTGGATGATCACCAAGGTCGATGCGGTCGTGAACTGGTCGCGGCGCAATTCGCTGTGGCCGATGCCGCTTGGGACGGCTTGCTGCGCGATCGAGATGATGGCAACAGCCGGGTCCAAGTACGACATCGCCAGGTTCGGAGCCGAGCGGTTCTCGTTCAGTCCGCGCCAGGCCGACCTGATGATCGTAGCCGGGCGTGTGACCTATAAGATGGCGCCCATTCTGCGACGCATCTGGGATCAGATGCCACAGCCCAAGTGGTGCATTTCGATGGGTGCGTGCGCCAGTTCGGGCGGGATGTTCGACAACTACACGATCGTCCAGGGGATCGACCAGATCATCCCGGTCGATGTCTATGTTCCGGGCTGCCCGCCGCGGCCGGAGAGCCTCCTGTACGCCCTCATGATGGTCCAGGAGAAGATCAAGGGAGAGTCTCTGGCGAACCCGGTTCACCGCGAAGAGAGCCCCGACGCGGCCGGCAAGCCGAACCTGCCGCCCGAGGCGATCGAGCTCGTGGCGCAGCCGTTCGGGAATTCGACGCGGCAGAATCGGATCAGTGGTGTCGAAGGTTCCTCGGCCATCTCCCGACCCAGAGATCGCCGCGAGCGTCTCCTGGAGCACCAGGACTGAGTCATGTCTTCAACCGTTGCACAACCGTTGCCCGATCTGGTGGTTGGCGCCGAGCCGGTGGCCGACGCGGAGGCGAGCGTGGCCGTCCAGGCACTCCGTAGTCGTTTCGGCGAGGCGGTCCGCGGGGTCCGGATGGACCCTGTCGGCACTCCGGTGGTCACGATCGATCCCGCCCGGGTCCACGATGCGCTCAGCTTCCTGAAGACGGACGCGGCCCAGAGCTACGACCTGTTGCTCGACGTGATGGGGGCCGATCCGGGGGGCGGAGTGGGGATCCAGGTGTGGTATCAGCTGTGGTCCATGAAACACGGTCACATGCTGAGGCTCCTTGCGCTCCTGCCGCGTGCGAACCTCTCCGTTCAGAGTGCGGTGGACCTCTATCCGGCGGCAGACTGGCTCGAACGCGAAGTCTACGACATGTACGGGGTCAGCTTCGAAGGTCACCCCGACCTCCGGCGGATTCTCATGCCGGAGAACTACGACGAGGGCTTTCCGCTCCGGAAGGACTTCCCACTTCGTGGACGTTTCACGCGCTCCGAGCAGGTAAGGCGGGCCCTCAATCGCTCGACCGAAGATGTATACTCCCGCGAAGAGCTTGCGCTGGCAGGTCTGCTGGAGGTAGAGCCCGCCGCCGAGGCATCCCCCGGCACCGACGAAGGGGAAGCGGAGGACTACCTCGCCGGTGAGAAGATGGTCATCAACATGGGGCCGCAGCATCCGGCGACGCACGGAGTGCTCAGGCTGGTGCTGCAGCTCGACGGAGAGACCATCCTCCGCTGCATCCCTCACATCGGCTACCTGCATACCGGTTTCGAGAAGACGTGCGAGTACCGCGAGTGGAACCAGGTGGTCCCGTACACGGATCGCATGGACTACCTGGCCCCCATGCTGTACAACATCGGCTACGCGGGCGCGGTCGAAAGCCTGCTCGGCGTGGAGATCACGCCGAGATGCCAGGTCGTTCGGCTCATCATGAGTGAGCTCAACCGGCTGCTCGGTCACCTGTTGTGGCTCGGCACCGGCGCGATGGACGTCGGAGCTACCACGGTGTTCCTGTACACGTTCCAGGAGCGCGAGCGGATCTACAATCTGCACGAGGCCTACTGCGGCGGTCGGATCACGACGTCTGTCACCCGGATCGGCGGAATGGTCGCGGATCTGCCCGTCGGCTGGCTCGACGCGTGTCGGGAGCTCGTCAACGGCCTCACGGCCACGATCGATGAAGCCGAACGACTCCTCACAAAGAACTCGATATTCCAGGCGCGACTGGTGGATGTCGGCATCATCGACGCCGAGAAGGCGCTCGAATACGGGCTCACGGGTCCCAACCTCAGGGCGAGCGGGGTCGCGTACGATGTTCGCAAGGCGCGGCCGTACCTGGGATACGACGAGTACGACTTCGACGTTCCGGTCGGCGTGGTGGGGGACGCGTATGACCGCTACCTCGTGCGAATCGAGGAGATGCGTCAGAGCATCCGGATCCTGCAGCAGGCCCTGGATCGTGTCCCGGCGGGTCCGATCAACATCCAGGACCCGGCGGTCATCTTGCCGGACAAGAGCGAGGCCATGTCGTCGATCGACGCCATGATTTCACACTTCAAGCTGGTCATGGAGGGGGTGCAGGTTCCGGCGGGTGACGTCTGGTACTCGATCGAGGCGACCAAGGGGGAACTCGGTTTCGGCCTCATCTCCGACGGTGGTCCAAAGCCGGTGCGCTGCCGTTTCCGCGGCCCCTCATTCGTAAACCTCGCCGCGCTTCCGTACCTGGTGGAAGGTGGACTCGTTTCGGACGTGATCGCCGCCAATGCGTCGATCGACATCGTCCTGGGCGAGATCGACAGATGACCCGTCCGCGAACATTGCCGATTGGCAGGCACACTTTGCCGCAGGCAAAGCATGCGTCGATCGACATTGTCCTCGGCGAGATCGACAGGTAGTCCGATATGGGAGACCAAGTGAAGAAACCCCTGCACCCGGCAGCTGCGAGCTCGCAGCCCTTCCAGGTAACGGATCTCAGGCCCACGGAACGGTTGTTCGACGATCCCGAGGGCCGTGATCGCCTGGAGAAGGCCTTGAGTCGATACCCCGAGAAGAGGGCAGCCCTCTTGCCGATGCTCGGATATGCTCAGGAGAGAAACGGATGGGTGTCGGACGAGAACATGGCTGAGATCGCCGGCGAGCTGGATCTGACTCCGGCCTACGTGCGATCGGTGGCGACGTTCTACACGATGTACAACAAGCATCCGGTCGGCCGACACTTCATCCAGGTGTGCACCTGCATCTCGTGTCACCTTGACGAGGCTGAGGAAGTGTTCGAGCGGTTTCTTTCGGAAACAGGCACCCGTGCGGGCGAGATTTCAGAGGACGGCAAGTATACCGTGATCGAGGCCGAGTGCCTCGGCGCGTGTGGGTTTGCGACAGCGGTCCAGATCAACGACCGCTATTTCGAAAACGTGACGCCGGAGCAGGTTCCGGCGATCCTGGACGAATTGGACTAGGCGGGCGACACCGATGGGGTACCCGTACAGCCACGACCTGGAAGTCGGTACGCAGCTTTCTCGTCACTTCGGTGACGAGAGGGCGCGCACGCTTGAGGGATGGAAGGAGCTCGGCGGTTACGCGACGCTCCCCAGGGCGCTCGAGATGGAGCCCGATGCGATCACTGAGGTGGTCAAGAACTCGGGCCTCCGAGGCCGGGGCGGCGCCGGTTTTCCGACGGGGGTGAAGTGGAGCTTCATGCCCAAGGAGCCGAACGGCCCGCACTATCTCTGCTGCAACGCGGACGAGAGCGAGCCTGGCGCCTTCAAGGACCGGGAGATCCTGCGGTGGGTGCCACACCTCCTGATCGAGGGGTGCCTGATCGCGGCGCGAGCCATCCGCGCGGAGCACGTCTATATCTACGTGCGGGGCGAGTTTTTTCCATTCAGCGCCATCCTCCGAGACGCCGTCGTCGAGGCCTACGAGGGCGGCTACGTGGGAGAGAACATTCTCGGCAGCGGCTGGAGTTGTGACATAACCGTACATCTGGGGGCCGGGGCGTACATCGCGGGTGAAGAGACCGGACTCATGAGTTCGCTCATGGGCGGGCGCGCGGAGCCGTGGATCAAGCCGCCTTTCCCCGCGCAATCCGGAGCGTTCGGCCGCCCGACTACGGTGAACAACGTCGAGACGCTGGCTGCGGTGCCGATGATCGTAGCCGAGGGAGCCGACTGGTACCGGCAGTGGGGGACGGAGAAGAGCCCGGGCACCAAGTTGTGGTGCTGCTCGGGTCACCTCGAGCGCCCCGGAACGTATGAACTGCCTCTGGGCGTCAACCTCCGCGACGTGATCTACGAGGTGTGCGGCGGAGCCCCGAACGGCAAGAAGGTCAAGGCCGTGATTCCGGGTGGGTCGTCCACCGCGATGCTTACGGCCGACGAGTTGGATTGCTCCGGCTGCTACGAGGGGATGGCGGAAGCCGGAAGCGCATTGGGCACGGCGTCTCCCATCGTGATGAACGAGGACACCAACATCGTCAGCGCGATGCGGCGGATCGCTCAGTTCTATGCACACGAATCATGCGGCCAGTGCGTACAATGCCGGGAAGGTACGTCGTGGACCGCGAAGATCCTGCAGCGGATCGAAAACGGGGAAGGGACGGCCGAGGACCTCGACACCCTGTACCACCTGTGTGTGCAAATGACCGGACGTACCATCTGCCCGCTGGCGGACAGCGTCGTGTTCCCGCTTCTCTCGTCGCTGGACAAGTTCAAAGACGAATACGAGGCGCTGATCAAGCGCTGAGACTCGAGCCATATCTAGGGATCGCCGACGGATGAGCGACGCAGCGAAACAAATCACACTGACCATCGACGGCGTGGAGGTCTCGGTAGAGGCCGGCACCACGTTGCTGCAGGCTGCGGAGCATGCCGGTGTAGTCGTGCCGCACTACTGCTATCACCCCGGAATCCCGAGCCGTCCGGCGCAGTGCCGCATGTGCCTGGTGGAAGTCGAAGGACAGCCGAAGCTTCAGCCGTCCTGCGTGTTCCCAGCCGGGGATGGGATGGTGGTGCACACGACGAGCGAGACGGCTGAAAGGGCCCGCAAGTCGGTCATCGAGTTCCTCCTCCTGAATCACCCCCTGGATTGCCCGATCTGCGACGCTGCGGGGCAGTGCATGCTTCAGGACTACGCTTTCGAGACCGGCCAGCTGCGGAGCCGCTATGCCGAGGCCAAGATGGTCCTCGGGCGCGACCGGGTGGCGGACGACATCCTCTATTTCGGCGACCGTTGCATCGTGTGCACGCGGTGTGTGCGATTCATGGAGGACATCGCGGGAGACAATGCGCTCGTGGTGGCCCAACGTGGACACAAGGCCTACATCGATACGTTTCCCGGCAAGGACCTCGATCATGCCTTCCGCGGCAATATCGTGGACGTGTGTCCGGTGGGCGCGCTGGTGCACGAGGACTTCGTGTTCAAGGCCAGGGCGTGGGACATGGACTCGGCGCCCGGTATCTGTCCGGGATGCTCGACGGGCTGCAACATCGAAGTGAACGTCAAGGAGAACCAGGTCGTTCGGACGAAGCCGAGGTTGAATCCAGACGTGAATTCGTACTGGATGTGCGACCATGGCCGGCGCAGCCTGGTCATGATGAATCGGGGTGTGCGGGCCGAGGCTCCGATGATCCGCCGGGCGGGCGAGCTGGAGCCGGCCAGCTGGAACGAGGCACTGGCATGGGTAGCGGGAGCGCTGGACGATTCGAGCGGGATCGCCCTCGTATCCGCTGGCGTCTCGAACGAGGCTCTCTTCTACACGCGCAGGTTGTTGGATCGCATCGGGATCGAGGGTGGCACGTTCCAGGTGGACCAGGGCGACGAGGTGACGCTCAGCGGGTTCCCGAAGCTCAAGCTGCGGGCTGATCGGGCGCCGAACGCCGCGGGAGCCGAGTTGCAGGGGTTCCGCCGGTCTGACGGGCTGCCCGATGTGTCGGACGGAGCGACCCTGGTCGTCCTCGGGGATGCTCTCGCGGGCGCACCGACAGACTACGGGGCGAACGCCGGGTTCTTCCTGTACATCGGGTCGCACCTGGTTCCCGCCGCTGGTAACGCGACGGCGATCCTTCCGGCGGCGACCGTCCCCGAGGCTGACGGTACCTTCGTCAACTACGAGGGCCGTGTGCAGCGATTCCACCGGGCGCTAAGGTCACCAGGGGTCGCCCGACCCGGCTGGATGTTCCTCAGCCGGCTTCTGGAGAAGCTTGGAGGGGAGCCCGGAGTCAGAGAGATCGATGACGCGTTCGCCGTCATGGCGATGGGGACCGCCGGAATGGAAGCCATGTCGTGGGCTGGGCTCGGCCTCAGGGGTGAACTTCTCAGCGAGGCCGGGCAGCCGGCCGTCGCCGTGGAATAGGGGGAAGAATGGAGGCGGTCACCGGCACGGCCTTCGTCGTCGCCACGATACTGAAGACCATCGTCTTCTTCATCATCCTTCTGCTCGGCGTTGCGCTGTCGACGTACATGGAGCGCAAGGTCGCCGGCTTCATGCAGGACCGGAGTGGGCCGAACCGGGTGGGTCCGCTGGGGCTCCTCCAGGTCATGGCCGATGGGCTCAAGTTCATCCTCAAGGAGGAAGTCACTCCGGGGACCGCGCACAAGAAGTTCTTCATCCTGGCTCCGGCCCTGGCGCTGTTTCCCGCCACCGTGCTGTTCGGAGTCATTCCGCTTGGATCCCCTCTGCCGACGCCGTGGGGCCGGGTGGACATGATCGTTGCGGATGTGCCGATCGGCTTCCTCTACGTACTGGCTATCGCATCGCTGGCCGTGTACGGGGTGGTGATGGCTGGCTGGTCATCCAACAGCAAGTACTCGTTTCTGGGTGGTCTGCGCGGCTCGGCACAGATGATCAGCTACGAGATCGGACTGGCCATGAGCCTGGTGCCCGTTCTGATGCTCGCGGGTAACGTGGAGATGCCCGTTCTCGTATCGATGCAGCAGTCTTTTTCGGCCGGGCCGGCGACGTACGGCATGTGGTTTGTTCTGCCCCTGATGCTCTCCGGGTTCTTCCTTCTCGTCTCGGGCCTCGCTGAAACGAACCGTGTTCCCTTCGACCTGCCCGAGGCGGAGGCGGAGATCGTTGGCGGCTACCACACCGAATACTCGTCCATGAAGTTCGGCATGTTCTTCCTCGGTGAGTATTTCCACCTGATCACCACAGGGGCCCTGATCTCGGTGTTCTTCCTGGGAGGGTGGGATATTCCGTTCTGGCAGGGAGACAACATCCGGGTGCTCGCGGACGGCACGGTGATCGGTGATCCCACGTGGTGGAAGACGCTCCTGACACTGGTGGCGTTTACCATGAAGACGACGTTCTTCGTCGTGTTCTTCATGTTCATCCGGTGGACGATTCCCCGATTCCGCTATGACCAGCTGATGGACCTGGGCTGGAAGGTCTTCATTCCCGCGTTGATGGCCTACATCATGTTGATGGCGATTGCCATCTTCGCGCTGGATACGGCGGGTGTGCCCGTCGGCCTCGGGTTCTCCGCGGCCCTGTTCGGCCTGAACGTCGTGCTAATGCTGATCTTCCTGTTCGTGCTGGATCGTGGTCGGCTTGTGCAGGGAGCGACAGCGCGTACGCGGGTGGTGCCCGGGGTGGCCGCCGCGACTGTAAGTGAGGGAGACTGACATGCCGGGTGAGGTGAGGATCGTCGATCGGCCGGAGAGCGAGAGTTCGTATATCCGTGCCATCAGCAAGGGGCTCGGCATCACGTTCAAGCACTTCATGCACGCGGACAAACCGACTCAGCAGTACCCGGATGAGAAATGGGAGCTCGGACCGCGCTGGCGTGGTACGCACCGCATGGCGGTTCACGAGGACGGCCGCGCCAAGTGCGTAGGGTGTGGTCTTTGTCCGACCGTGTGTCCGGTCAATTGCATCAAGCTGATACCGGCGGAGGACGAAAACGGGGAGCGGTACGCGGCGGTCTACGAGATCGACGAGTTCCGCTGCATCTTCTGCGGCTTCTGCCAGGAAGTGTGTCCCGTCGAGGCGATTCACCTAGGGGTTCACTACGAAAACGCCGAGTACAGCCGGGAGCGCTGGGTCTACGACCTGGCCCGGCTGTGCGAGAATGACCATCCGGTCACGGCGCTGTGGGACCCCGCTGACCCATCGTCCGAATGATCGCAGACTTTTTCTTCGTGTTGTTCGCCGTCATGGCGATCGGTGGGGCCACCGCCATGGTGTTCGCTCGGAATCCTCTGGCGAGCCTGCTGTATCTTGTCATGGCCTTCTTCGCGTTGTCCGGAATCTTCGTACTTCTGGATGCGCATTTCATCGCTGCGGTCAATCTGATCGTCTACGCCGGGGCCATCCTGGTCCTGTTCCTGTTCGTCATCATGCTTCTGAACCTCGGACGTACCGAGAAGACGGACCTGCGGGGACCGCTGTATCGCGTGATCGGGATCGTGGTCGCCGGCACCTTCTTCGGTCTTCTTATCGTCATGCTGAGGGGCGGTCACGCCACGTCGATGGCGGGGGGAATGGGCCAGGCGACGATTGACGCGATGCTGGAGTCACAGGGGGCGGTCGGAATTGTGGCCGAGCCGATGTTCCGGAGTTACCTGGTCCCGTTCGAGATCACTTCGCTCCTGCTGCTGGTGGCCATAGTGGGGGCCATCGTGCTGGCGCGCCGAAAGGCACCGTGAGTAGGGAATGGATATCGAAACCTATACGCTGATACTCAGCGCGCTGCTCTTCGCGATCGGGACGGCCGGCGTGCTGCTTCGCCGCAACGCGATCATCATGTTCATGTGCATCGAGCTCATGCTCAACGCGGTGAACCTGACGCTCGTCGTGTTCTCGAGATCGTTGGGCATCGAGGCGCAGGTGTTCGTGTTCTTCGTCATGGCCGTAGCCGCGGCGGAAGCCGCGGTTGGACTGGCCATCATTATCGCCATCTTCCGGCACTACGAGCTCGTGGATGTCGATCGCTTTAATCTGTTGAAATGGTGAATTTCCTCGAGTCGTTCCTTCGGGTCGCGCAGCACGCCGAAGCGGGGTATCACCCGGTCCTCCCGGGACTGATTCTCCTGCTCCCACTCGTGGGGTTCGTGATCAACGGTCTCGGGGCGTTCCTGTGGCGCGACAACAAGCGCGTGCCGAGTGTCGTGGGACCGCTGGCCATCATCGGGGCCTTTGCCATCGTGGTGGCCAATTTCCTGGCCATGCAAGGCGCGATGCCGCACGAGCCGGCGATCGTTTCGCTGTGGACCTGGATGGCGGTCGGTGACCTGTCGATCGGTGTGGATCTTCAGTTCGACCAGCTGTCCATTCTCATGATGCTGGTCGTCACCGGGGTCTCAGCGGTGATCCATGTCTACAGCATCGGCTACATGCGGGCGGATCCCGGGTACTCGCGGTACTTCGCGTACCTGAACCTGTTCGTGTTCTTCATGCTCATCCTGGTGATGGGCGCGAACTTCCCGATCATGTTCGTGGGTTGGGAGGGCGTCGGACTGTGCTCCTATCTGCTGATCGGGTTCTGGTACGAGAACCGGGAGTTCGCCTCGGCGGGGAAGAAGGCGTTCATCGTGAACCGGATCGGAGACTTCGGTTTTCTGGTCGCGATGCTCTTGATCTTCACGCACTTCGGGACGCTGAACTTCGTGGAAGTGTTCGCGGCGGCGCCGGAGGCTCTCGTGTTCGGGGGCGGAGTGGCCACCCTGACCACGCTTCTGTTGTTCCTCGGGGCCACCGGTAAGTCGGCCCAGATCCCGCTGTACGTGTGGCTCCCGGACGCGATGGCCGGTCCCACCCCGGTGTCGGCGCTGATTCACGCCGCGACCATGGTGACCGCGGGTGTCTACATGGTCGCCCGGTCGGGCGTCCTATTCGCCATGGCGCCCGTGTCGCAGGCGATCGTGGCTGCCGTCGGCGCGGGCACCGCCCTCTTCGCGGCGACCATCGCCACTCAGCAGTACGACATCAAGAAGGTGCTGGCCTACAGCACGGTCTCTCAGCTGGGGTACATGTTCCTGGCAGTAGGAATCGGGGCCTTCACGGCGGGTATCTTCCACCTGATGACGCACGCGTTCTTCAAGGCCCTGCTGTTCCTCGGGTCCGGGGCCGTGATTCACGCCATGCACGAGGCCTATCACCAGGTCCACCGGCACGACGACCCCAACGACATGCGAAACCACGGGGGTCTGAAGAACCTGATGCCGATCACGTGGGTCACCATGTGGATCGGTACGGTGGCGATCGCGGGCATCTTCCCGTTTGCCGGGTTCTTCTCGAAGGACGAGATCATCTGGAGCGCCGGATCGTACGGGTACGTGGTCCTGTGGGTCGTATCGATCATCACCGCCATCCTTACCGCCGCTTACATGACGCGTCTGATGGTCTTGACCTTCCACGGAGAGAATCGCAGCGGGGCGGACGCGAAGCCTCACATCCGAGAGGTCTCCGCCGTGATGTGGGTTCCGCTGGCGATCCTGGCCGTCCTTTCGCTGGTCGGTGGCTGGCTGCAGATCCCGGAGGCCCTCCCGGTGCTACCCGCGGTAGATGCGCTCCACCACTGGCTGGAACCGGTGATGGAGCCTGCCAGGCACGTCATGATGGAGCACGGATTCCACCAGGCGCACGAGGCGCCGCTCGGCGGCGGCGAGGCGGCGTGGGCCATCATTTCGACGGTCCTGGCCCTGTTCGTGGTGATCCTGACGTTCCGGGCGCTCGTGCACCGGCGCTACAGTCCGGCGGCAGAGTCCGAAGCGCCGACGGGTATCGCGGGCGTTCTCTACAACAAGTGGTACGTCGACGAGCTGTATGATCGAGTGATCATCCGTCCACTCCTCGCCATGTGGCGGGGCTGCTGGAGGATCGTGGACGACGGCATTATCGACGGTTCGTTGAATGCGCTGGCCTCCGGGACCCGAATGGTCGGATGGGTTGGAAGCCTGTTCCAGACGGGTCGAGTAGCCGGCTACATGTTCTGGTTCGTCTCGGGCGTGGTGCTGATCCTGGCCCTGCTCCTGCTGTGACGAACCCAGCAAGCGAAATAGAGCCTTGAACGATTTCTTCGAGAGCCACTGGGTCCTGAGCGTGCTGCTGATCCTGCCATTGGTGGGGTCGGCTGCGTGTTTGATCGTGCGGGAGGAGCAGTCCCGACACGTGGCGATGCTCACGAGCGTGGTCGCGTTCCTGGTATCGCTGCCACTCTTCTGGACGTTCCGTTCCGGAACGGCCGCCATACAGAATTACATCTCGATTCCGTGGATCGAGGCGTGGGGCATCGGATACACCATCGGCATCGATGGCATTTCCATCCTCATGGTGCTTCTGACGACGTTCGTCACGCCTCTCGCGATCCTCGGTTCGTACACCTACATCCAGCGGAATCAGCGGGCGTACTATGCCATGTTGCTCGTTCTGCTGGCCGCCATGATCGGCGTCTTCGTATCCCTGGACCTGTTCCTGTTCTTCCTGTTCTGGGAGATCATGCTCATCCCGATGTACTTCATCATCGGGGTGTGGGGGGGCAAGCGTAAGATCTACGCGGCGGTGAAGTTCTTCCTGTTTACGGCCATCGGCTCACTGCTCATGCTGGTCGCGATCGTGGTGATCGTGTTCCTGTACTACCGCCAATTCGGGGTGATCACCTTCGCGTACAACGACCTGGTACAGCTTCCGATCGCCAGGGACCTCCAGTTCGTGCTGTTCTTCGCCTTCGCGCTGGCCTTCGCGATCAAGGTGCCCCTGTTCCCGTTCCACACCTGGCTTCCGGATGCACACGTCGAGGCCCCGACCGCCGGCTCCGTGATCCTGGCCGGCGTACTGCTGAAGATGGGCACCTACGGATTTCTCCGGTTCGCGATGCCGTTCTTCTCGCATGCGGCCACCAGCCAGGTAGTCGTGGGGACGATTCTGGTGCTGAGCCTGATCGGGATTACTTACGGAGCCTGGGTCGCCGCCGTGCAACCCGACGCCAAGAAGCTGGTGGCGTACACGTCGATCGCTCACCTCGGCTTCGTCATGATGGGACTGTTTTCCCTTACCACCCTGGGGATTCAGGGCGGAATCCTGCAGATGGTGAACCATGGCATCTCCACGGGAGCGCTGTTCCTCCTGATCGGGATGCTCTACGAACGGCGCCATACTCGGATGATCGAGGACTTTGGCGGAGTGGCGAAGGTGATGCCGGTGTTCGCGGCAGCCTTCCTGCTCGTCGCCCTGAGCTCGATCGGTCTTCCGGGGACGAACGGTTTCATCGGTGAGTTCCTGATCCTGATCGGTACGTTCCAGAAGTACCCCGTGGCTGCGTTCATCGCGGCGACGGGGGTGATTTTCGCTGCGGTGTACATGCTTCCCATGGTGCAACGGGTGCTCTACGGCGAGATCGACAGGGAAGAGAACCGGAGCCTCAAGGACATCGGAACTCGAGAGCGTCTGGTCCTGGCACCCGCACTCATCATGATCGTGCTGATCGGAGTCTACCCGCAGCCGTTCCTGTCGCGCACGGCAGCGTCGGTCGAGGCGCTGGTCGATCAGATCGAGACGCGGGCCGTCTCTGCGCCGGCGGTGATGGGTGCGTCGGACGTACGATTCGACCGCATGCCGATTCTCGGACTCGACGAGTAGACAGAGGGGATAGATAGGTGATCCTGGACTTCAGCTCTCCGATCGACTACCTGTGGGCGCTCCTGCCTGAAGTGATCCTCGCTGTGACGGGTCTCCTGGTACTGACCCTCGACGTGTTCCAGCGTGGAGATCGCTCGGGACCGAGTCGGGCCTGGGTTCGTTGGACCGCGGTGGCCGGCGTGCTGGCCGCTCTCCTGGCCAACGGGTACCTGCTGGAACTAGAGGCGCCGTTGCGTAGCGGCATGATCGCCATGGACACGTTCCGGGTCGCGACCAACTTCGTGATCCTCGGAGCGACGGTCCTCGCTCTCCTGTTCTCCTTCGACTATCTGCGCCGTGAAGGCATGGATGTCGGCGAGTTCTACTTCCTGATCCTGATGGCCGCCATCGGGATGATGCTTCTGGCAGGCTCCCGCGACCTCATCGTGGTTTTCGTCTCGGTCGAACTGATGTCCCTGGCTGTCTATGTTCTGACGGGATTCAACCGAAGAGATCCGAGGTCGGCCGAGGGAGCTCTGAAGTACTTCCTCATGGGGGCTTTCGCGAGCGGCTTCCTGCTGTATGGTATCGCCCTGCTGTTCGGCGCCACGGGAAGCACCAACCTGGCCCTCGTGACATCTGAAGTGGCGCGCGGCGCTGCAGAGGGCAACTTCCTTCTGTACGCGGGTGTGGCCCTGCTGGTGGTTGGCTTCGCCTTCAAGATCTCGGCCGTCCCGTTTCACATGTGGACGCCCGACGCGTACGAGGGCGCGCCGACGCCGGTTACCGGATTCATGGCGGCCGGAGTGAAGGCGGCCGGATTTGCCGCCATTCTGCGGATCGTCACAGTCGAACTTGCGCCCGCGGCATCGATCTGGACCCCCATTTTCTGGTGGCTGGCCGTATTGACCATGGTCATCCCCAATCTGATCGCGCTGGCGCAGGACAACGTAAAGCGGATGCTGGCCTATTCCTCCATAGCGCATGCCGGCTATCTGCTGGTCGGAGTGGTAGCGGGCAGCTCGGCAGGCCGATCCGCGGCGCTGCTGTACCTGGCCGTCTACGCAGTGATGACGCTCGGCGCTTTTGCACTCGTGGGGGTCGTGGCCAGCGCGGAGGGTTCGAGAGGCGGTCTTGCCGACTTCCGGGGCCTGGGATGGCGTCGGCCTCTGCTCGGGGCTCTGCTGGTCCTGTTTCTGCTTTCTCTGGCCGGATTTCCGCCGACCGGTGGATTCATCGGCAAGCTTTATCTACTGCTGGCGGCCGTGGAGGCCGGCCATGTAACGCTGGCCGTCGTTCTCGTCCTTACCAGTTTCGTGTCCTACTATTACTACCTCCGGGTCATCTGGAAGATGTACTTCGAGGAGGCTCCAGAAGATGCTGCCCTCCCCGCACCTGCGGGCGCCGCGTTCCGTCTGGCCGCCGTGGCGGCAGCGGTCGTGATTCTGGTCGCCGGCCTGTTCCCGGGGAGGGCCATCCGGATGGCTGAGTACGCGGGCGAAGACCTTGCCCCACGCCAGGTCGCCCCACTTTCGCAACCCGCTGCCCCGGTAGGAGTAACCGAGACGAGCACGGACTGAGACCCCCCGGTAGTCGTCTCGGACCACGCCCCGTCCCGCCGTCACAGGCGGCTGACGGGGCGTCCGTTGGAAGGGTGGATTCCTCTTACATGCAGGTCCCAATGAACGTATCGAGTACCATTTTCAGAGAATACGATATCCGCGGGATCGTCGGGGACGACCTGACGGTGGAGGTCACCGAAGCCGTGGGAAGGGCGTACGCCACGCGGCTCAGGAGGACCGTGGACCGACCCGTTGTAGCGGTCGGGTACGACAACCGGCCGAGTTCGCCCGGGCTGGCCGATGCCCTCTCGGCCGGGCTTAACGGCGCCGGCGCCGACGTCCGCCTCGTCGGTACGGTGCCGACGCCGGCGTTGTACTACGCGGCTGATGTATGGGCCACGGACGGGGGAATTCAGATTACCGGCTCCCATAATCCGCCCGAGTACAATGGAATCAAGATGATCGTGAGGGACCGGGCTCTGTACGGAGCCGCGATCCAGGAACTGAGAGAGCTCGTGGAGTCGGATCGGTTCTCGGACGGCTCGGGGCGAACGGAACGTCACGAGATTCTGGAGCGCTACGCGGAGGAGATCGGCCGGCGGGCCGGAGTAGAGGGCCCGGTGCGGATGGTTCTCGACTGCGGCAACGGCACTGGATCGGTGATCGCTCCGCAGGCGCTCGCGCTGGCCGGCATAGAGGTCGACTGCCTGTACTGCGAGTCTGACGGCACGTTTCCCAACCACCATCCCGATCCCACGGTCGACGAGAACGTGGTCGACCTCATCGCTCGAGTGAAGGCCACGGGCGCGGATCTCGGTGTGGGGCTGGACGGCGATGCCGACCGGATTGGCGCGGTGACCGAGAAAGGTGGGATCGTCCGCGGTGATCACCTGTTGCTGCTCTACGCGCTGGACGCGCTGCCCCGGTACCCGGGTGCGGAGATCGTCTTCGACGTGAAGTGCTCGAAGGCCCTGCCCGAGCTGATTGCCCGGGCGGGTGGCGTACCCGTGATGTGGAAGACGGGGCACTCCCTGATCAAGGAGCGGATGAAGGAGTCCGGATCTCCTATTGCAGGTGAAATGAGCGGACATATTTGTTTTGCTGACAACTATTTCGGATTTGACGATGCGATCTATGCGGCTGCCCGGCTGGCCGGACTCGTCCAGAGGAGCGGCCGGCCGTTCTCGGAGCTGGCCGACTCCATACCGGCGTATCCGTCCACCCCGGAGTTGCGTGTGGACTGTGCGGAGGACCTGAAGTTCGCGGTCGTGGCCCGGGCGGTGGAGCATTATCGAGCCAGCCATCCGGTGAACGACATCGACGGGGCTCGCATCGAGTTCGAGGACGGCTGGGCCCTGATCAGGGCGAGCAATACGCAGCCGGTCATCGTCATTCGGTTCGAGGCGGACTCGGTCGCTGGACTGAGGAGCATTCGCGACGATGTGGCCGGATACCTGGGGGGCGAAGGGGTGTCCGTCCCCGAGCTTGCCGGGAGCTGATGCGTCCGTGAGCCCAAAGGGACGGTCGGTCGTTGTCGCCATCGGGGGGAACGCCCTGTCGCCGGCCGGGGAGCTGGCCTCGGTGGCCAACCAGTTCCGGCATACCCGGGACAGCATGGAGCCCATCGTCGACCTGGCCATGCAGGGATGGAACATCGCGGTCGTTCATGGAAACGGGCCGCAGGTAGGGGACGAGCTGCAACGCAATGAGGTCGCGCGTTCGAAGGTGGAGCAGCTGCCCCTCGGGGTGCTGGTCGCCGCCACTGCGGGCTGGATCGGCTACATGATTCAGCAGTCGCTGCAGAATGCGCTGGAGGCCGCGGGAAGCGATCGGCGGGTCGTGACCCTGATCACCCAGTCTCTGGTCGACCCCGAGGATCCTTCGATGCGCGAGCCGACGAAGTTCATCGGCCGGGGCATTCGACCCGGGGTGGCGGAAGAGCTGCGAGAAGAAGGTATCTGGATCGAGGCGGATTCACGGGGAAATCTGAGACGGCGCGTGCCGAGTCCCGTTCCGGTCGCGATATGCGAGTCCCGGATGGTGACGGAACTCGTGGCCCGGGGGGACATCGTCATCGCTGCCGGTGGGGGAGGGATCCCGGTATACCTGGATCCGCAGTTGGGCCTGGAGGGTGTGGACGCGGTGGTCGACAAGGACCGGGCGGCTGCCCTTCTGGGGCATGAGATCGGAGCGTCCGTGCTGTTGATCCTGACGGACGTGGACGGTGTGTACGAGAACTGGGGAACGCCGGCTGCCCGGCTGTTGTCCCGGATGACGGCTTCGGAGGCTCGGGCTCTCATGGACTCCGGGACTCTCGGGTCCGGGAGCATGGGGCCGAAAGTCGAAGCGGCCCTGCACTTCGTCGAAGGCGGGGGAGAGCGTGCGATCATCGCGGCTCTTCATGAGGGACCGGCCGGCCTGGCCGGAACATCGGGAACGACCGTTACGCCGGACCGTATTCCTTCCGGCGGGTTTGAGTGAACACGATACGGCAAAGGCAGTCATGAACATTCACGAGTATCAAGCCAGGGAAATACTCAGGGCTCATGGAGTTCCGGTTCCGCCGGGCGAGATCGCGACGACTCCGGAAGAAGCGGAGCGCATCGCGGCCGAGTACGGGGGAATGGTCGTGGTGAAGGCTCAGGTGCACGCCGGAGGCCGCGGCAAGGCCGGCGGCGTCAAGTTGGCCGCTGATCCGGCCGACGCGCGGGAAAAGGCGGAGGCCATCCTGGGGATCGAGATCAAGGGGCTCACGGTTGAGAAGGTCCTGGTCGCGCCCGCAGAGGACATCGCGACGGAGGCCTACCTGGGTATCGTCATGGACCGCGGTTCCCAGAGTGACGTCATCATGGTCTCGTCCGAAGGCGGGATCGACATCGAAGAAGTGGCCGCGACCAATCCGGATGCGATTCAGAAGCTGGCGGTGGACGCCCGCTACGGCCTCCTGCCGCACCAGGCCTCAGCGCTCGCCTATGGCCTGTATTCTGACGCGAAGCTGGCCAGGCAGGCCGCCCGAATCATCATGCAACTCTACGAGGCGTATCGGGCTGCCGGTTGCACGCTGGCGGAGATCAACCCACTGATCTCGACCCCCGGTGGTGAGGTGAAGGCGATCGACGCCAAGATGAACATCGATGACAACGCCCTGTTCAGGCTCCCGGATGTGGCGGCGATGCGCGACGAAGCGGCCGAGGATCCGGCCGAGCGCAAGGCCCGTGAGGCGGGCCTGAGCTACATCCAGCTGGACGGGGATGTCGGTTGCTGTGTGAACGGGGCGGGGCTGGCGATGGCTACCATGGATCTCGTGAAGCACTACGGCGGCGATCCGGCCAACTTCCTGGACATCGGGGGCTCATCCAATCCCGACAAGGTCGTCACGGCCTTCGAGATCATTACCTCGGACCCGAACGTCAAGTCGATTCTGTTCAATATCTTCGGCGGGATCACGAGGTGTGACGATGTGGCCAACGGGATAGTCGAGGCCACGCGCCGAATCGACGTGGGGCTTCCGATCGCGATCCGCCTGACGGGCACCAACGAAGAGCTGGCCGTCGACATCCTGAAGGAGAACGGGTTCGAGGCCATGACGGACATGGACGAGGTGGTGAAGAGGGCCGTCGCGCTGGCGGCGGGCACGTCGAGCTAGCCAACCGGGAATCGGCATTAGACCGTAGAGGATTTTCAGGCATGAGCATATTCATTGATGGCGATACCAGACTGGTCGTGCAGGGGATCACCGGACGGGACGGTTCCTTTCACACGCGCCAGATGATCGAGTACGGGACCAACGTCGTCGCGGGAGTGACGCCGGGGAAGGGTGGTCAGGTCTTCGACGATACGGTCCCGGTGTTCGACACGGTGGCCGCGGCCGTATCGGAGACGGGGGCCAATGCCAGCGTGATCTACGTGCCCGCGGCCTTTGCCTCCAGCGCGATCTTCGAGGCGGCCGACGCGGGAGTCGACCTCATCGTGTGCATTACCGAGGGCGTCCCGGTGGCTGATATGATGACCGCGCTTCCCTTTGTCCACGAGAAGGGGGCCCGGCTGATCGGTCCGAATTGTCCTGGCCTTATCGCGCCGGGGATCGGCAAGATCGGAATCCTCCCGGGCCAGATCGTGACTCCGGGACCCGTGGGAATCGTGAGTCGATCGGGTACGCTGACCTACGAGGTCATCTTCCAGCTCACCCGGCACGGCATCGGCCAGTCGACGTGCGTCGGCATCGGAGGCGATCCGTTGATCGGTACGGATTTCGTGGATTGCCTCAGGGCGTTCGAAGCGGATCCGGACACCAGCGCCGTTGCCATGATCGGGGAGATCGGAGGGACGGACGAGCAAGTGGCCGCGGAATTCGTCAGGGACCACATGTCGAAGCCGGTGGTCGGCTTCATCGCGGGTCAGACGGCGCCGCCGGGTCGGCGCATGGGGCACGCGGGAGCGATCATTTCCGGATCCGAGGGTACGGCGGCAGAGAAGATGAGCGCGTTTCGTGAGTGCGATATCGCGGTGGCCGAACGACCGGCAGATCTGGTGGGTCTCATCGAGGCGAGACTCTAGCCACAACTGGAGGCACCTTCAATATGAACGAGACGGACACTCTCACGATCATCAAGCCGGACGCGTTCGGGTCGGGAAAAGCGGGCCACATCATCGCACACCTGGAGGACGCCGGGTTTCGGGTGGTGGCGGCTGCCGTGAAGCATCTGACCCTTGCCGAGGCGCAGGCTTTCTATGCCGTGCACCGCGAGCGACCCTTCTTCACTTCGCTCGTCGAGTTCATGACCTCGGGGCCGTGTATGCCGATCCTGCTTCGGCGCAAGAACGCGGTTCCCGAGCTCCGCGCCGTGATCGGAGCGACGGACCCGGCGGAAGCCGACGAGGGTACGGTACGGGCCCTGTATGCGGAGAGTAAGGAGCGCAACGCGATCCACGCCTCGGACTCGGCGGAGAACGCTGAAATCGAGATCTCCTTCTTCTTCGCAGGCACGGAGCGACTTTGCGGTTGATGGAGCATGGCCATGATTGACAAGGCAGACATGAAGGGCTATGAATAGCGGCTTCCCGGCAGGACGGGTCGATCTGAATGATCTTCGCGCCGGGCCGGTGAAGTGGTCGGGAAACCTGCCGGCTGAGCCGGGTGCCTGGGGACTCGACGAGCTGGGGGCCGTGGACGAGCCTTTGCTCGAGTATCGGGCCGAGGCGGGCGGGCGTGGTAGCGTGCGGGTGACGGGTTGCCTGACGGCGACGCTCAAGCTCACCTGCCGGCGGTGTCTCGAGCAAATCGAGTGGCCGATGGAGGTCGCTTTCGACTTCCGGTTCGACCCTGCGGTGCGGGAGTGGGAGGAAGAAGGCGGGGTGTTCACTCTGGACCCGAACGCCGCCTCGGTTGACCTGGTTCGCCCCCTCCGGGAGGAGTGGGTTCTGGGCATGCCCGATTATCCGGTGTGCCAGGAGGGTTGCCGCGGGCTGTGCCCGGTCTGCGGAGCGGACCTGAACGAGTCCGATTGCGGATGTACCCGGCAGCAGGGGGACGATCGCTGGGCGGTTCTGAAACAGATGGTGTGGGATCGGCAGCCCGAGGCTGCCAAACCAGATAGCGAAGATTGACGGCAACGAAGGATAGGGAGTCGTATCATGGCAGTGCCCAAGAGACGGACCTCGAAACAGCGCAAGCGGAAGCGGCGCACACATCACGTCGCGGCGCCTACGGCTCACCAGGCGTGTCCGAAGTGCGGAGATCCTCGACGACCTCACCGCGTGTGCCCGACGTGCGGCCACTACGGTGACCGGGAGATCGTCCGAACCGAAGAGTTCTAACCGACCCGCAGCCGAGCGTGGTCTGACATGTGGCGCATTGCGCTGGACGCCATGGGAGGAGACGGCGCGCCCCGAGTCATCATCGAGGGCGCGCTGTCTGCCGTTCAGGAGTGGCCCGACAGGTTCGCTGTGTCTCTCGTGGGCATTCCCGAGAGTATCCGGGAGCTCCTTCCCCCGGAGATCCCCGACGCCATCCAGATCGTTCCGGCCACTGAGGTAGTCGAGGGGCACGAATCTCCCGTTCGCGCCATCCGGCGGAAGCCGGACAGCTCGATCGTGGTCGGACTCGGGCTGCTCCGGGCCGGCGAGGTCGATGCCTTCATCAGTGCCGGGTCCACCGGGGCCGTGATGGCGGCTTCCCGCCTCCTTCTCGGGATGCTTCCGGGTGTGGAACGACCCACCGTGGGCACGATGTTCCCAACGTCTGGATCGCCCGTCCTGGTCGTGGACTCGGGAGCCAACATCGAGGCCCGCCCCTCGCACTTGCTCCAGTTCGCACAGCTCGGTTCGGTCTACATGAAAGACCTGCTCGGGCTGGAGAGGCCCAGGGTCGGTCTGTTGAATGTGGGAGAGGAGTCGTCAAAGGGCGGAGCCCGGGCGGTGGCGACGCACAGGCTGCTGCAGGAGGACGAAGACCTGAATTTCGTCGGGAATATCGAAGGTCACAGGATCGTCCAGGGAGCCTGCGATGTTCTGGTGTGTGACGGATTCGTCGGGAACGTGCTGCTGAAGTTCTACGAATCGGTGGCCGGTTTCATAGCCGGAGTTTTGAAAGCGCAACTCGACCCCGAGGTGCACGGGGAGGGCTTCAAGGAAGTGTTCAGAACGATCGACTACGCCGAGTATGGTGGAGCGCCGCTGCTCGGGGTCAATGGAGTGTCGATCATATGTCACGGCGGGTCCTCCGCCCGGGCGATCATGAACGCCATCCGGGTTGCGGGCGTCTGCCTCGAGGCCGACATGGTCGAGGACATGGCGTCAGAGTTCGGGCCGAGCACGAGGCGCGCGAGAGTCTGGAGACGGATCCGCCGCCGCTGACCGACAGGTCGCCATCGGCGCCCGTGTAGCGCTCCACTTCAACGAGGGAGACGGCAGTGCGTGGGAACAGCATCGCTCTTCTGATGCCGGGTCAGGGCTCTCAATTCGTGGGTATGGGCAGGGAGCTTGCCGAGAGCCACGCCCGTGCGGCTGATGTGTTCGAGCGGGCCAACGAAGTACTGGGCACCGACCTCAGGCGGATCTGTTGGGAGGGCCCCGAGGAAGAACTGACGCGCACCGAGAACGCCCAGCCGGCGATTCTGCTGCACAGCTACGCCGTGTGGGCCTGCCTTCCGGAGGAAGTACGCGAACGTGTGACAGTTGGCGCCGGTCATTCGCTGGGCGAGTTCTCCGCTTACCTCGCCGCGGGTTCCCTGGCGTTCGAGGACGCGATTCGGCTGGTTCGCAGGCGCGGCGAACTCATGGCGAAGGCGGGTACGGTCCGTCCCGGTACGATGGCGGCCGTGATCGGCCTGGATCCGGACGCGGTTCGGGCGGTCTGCGAGAGCGTCCAGGACGGCACCGTAGTGCCCGCGAATTACAACGCTCCGGGCCAGATCGTGATCAGTGGGGACATCGAAGCGGTCGCTGTGGCCAGGGAGCGGGCTCTCGAGGCCGGGGCCAAGCGAGCGGTCCCGCTCAATGTGAGTGGGGCGTTCCACTCTCCCCTGATGGAAGAGGCTCGCGAGGGCCTGGCCCTGTCCCTCGAGGGGGTGGAGGTGCGGGAGGCCCGGTTCCCGGTCGTGGCCAACGCGGCGGCGGTTCCGGTCACTGAACCGGCTCAGGCTCGAGAGCTGCTCATCGAGCAGTTGACGTCACCGGTCCGCTGGGTAGAATGCGTCGAGGCGATGAAGGGAACCCGGCCGGACAGGTGGATCGAGGTGGGCCCGGGCAAGGTGCTCACCGGTTTGATGCGCCGCATCGATCGGGGAGCGGACGTTCGCGCGATCGGGGGTCCCGAGGAACTCGACGCCGTGCAAGCACTCGTGGAGGAGGGCGACGATGCGTGAACTCGAAGGTCAGGTGGCCGTCGTCACGGGAGGCTCGAGAGGAATCGGTAGAGCCATCGCCTGTGAGCTCGGCCGGGCAGGGGCCTCCGTAGCCGTCATTGCCAGGTCCGAGGACAGGGCACGTGAAACGGTAGAGCTCATCGAAGGACCTGCAATTGCGCTGGCATGCGACGTGGCGGACCCGGGGCATTGTTCTGACGTCCTCGCCACAGTGCAGGACGAACTCGGTCCGATCGACGTGCTGGTGAACAACGCGGGCATCACGAGAGACAATATCCTCGTCCGCTTGAAGGACGAGGACTGGGAGGCGGTCCTGGAGACCAACCTCCGGGGCGCGTTCAACACGACCCGCGCCGTGGCGCGAGGAATGATGAAGCGGCGAAGCGGCCGCATCATCAATATCAGCAGCGTGGTAGGCTTGACGGGGAACAGCGGACAGGCCAACTATGCGGCATCCAAGGCAGGCCTGATCGGGTTCACGAAGTCGGTGGCGCAGGAACTTGCGGGCCGAGGCGTGCTCGCGAACGTGGTGGCGCCCGGCTTCATCGAGACCGACATGACGGCGTCGCTGCCTGAGGAGGCGCGCGACGCGCTGTTCGAGCGAATTCCGCTTGGACGGTTCGGAAACCCTGAGGACATAGCGGGAGCGGTACGCTTCCTGGCGGGACCGACCGCCTCCTACATGACCGGACAGGTTCTGGTGGTAGACGGTGGCATGGTGATGTAGCTGGCATCCCGAGGGGACGCCGGAGAGTCAAAACAACAACACAGAGGTTTGGATTATGTCCGACGCTGCTGACAAAGTCAGAGAGATCATCGCCAACGAGCTTGGCGTGGAGATGGAAAAAGTGACCGACGAGGCCTCCTTCGTCGAGGACCTCGGTGCGGACTCGCTCGACACGGTCGAGCTTGTGATGGCGTTCGAGGAGGAGTTCGGGGTCGAGATCCCCGACGAGGACGCCGAGCAGATGCAGACGGTGGGTGACGCCATCCGCTATCTCCAGGACAAGGAGTAACCTCCCACCCCAAGGAGGAGGAGATTCGGATGTCGGAACAACGGCGCGTGGTCGTCACGGGCCTCGGTCTTGTCACGCCGGTTGGGCTTGATGTCGAGGGGACGTGGGATGCGCTGATCGAGGGTCGCTCCGGTGGGGCGCCGATCACGCAGTTCGACGCCTCCGATCAGTCCGTCCGGTTCGCGTGCGAGGTCAAGGACTTCGACCCCGAGCAGTACATGGACCGCAAGGAGGTTCGGAGGGCCGACCGCTTCCTGCAGCTGGCGATGGGCGCCGCCCATCAAGCCGCGGAGCAGGCGGATATCGAGTCTGCCGTCGACTCCGTTTCTCCCGAGCGATTCGGCGTCATCGTGGGCAGCGGTATCGGTGGGCTCACGACGATGGAAACTCAGCACGCGAAGCTGTTGAGTCAGGGCCCCGGCCGGGTTTCTCCGTTCTTCATCCCCATGTTCATCGGCGACATGGCCGCGGGCATGATCTCGATGAAGTACGGCGCCCAGGGGCCGAACTACGCCACCGTGTCGGCGTGCGCGTCGAGCGGTCACGCGGTGGGGGCGGCGTTCCGGTCCATCCGCACGGGTGAGAGTGACCTGATGATCACGGGCGGTACCGAAGCGACCGTCACGCCTCTGTGTATCGCCGGCTTCGCGTCCATGAAGGCCCTGTCCGCACGAAACGATTCGCCCGAAACCGCATCCCGGCCGTTCGATGCGACACGCGACGGATTCGTGCTGGGTGAAGGGGCAGGAATCCTCGTCCTGGAGGCGATGGAGCACGCGGTGGCCCGTGGCGCGACCATCCTGGGAGAAATTGCGGGATTCGGCCAGACTGCGGACGCCTATCACATGACTTCTCCGGCGCCTGGAGGCGCCGGAGCGCAGATGGCCATGCGCCTCGCCATGAAGGACGCCGGGTTGCAGGCGGCGGATGTGGACTACATCAACGCCCATGGCACATCTACACCGGCCAACGACGCTTCTGAGACGGCCGCCATCAAGGCTGTCCTGGGGGACCGGGCGAGGGAGATCGTCGTCGGCTCCACGAAGTCCATGACGGGACACACGCTGGGGGCCGCGGGGGCGATCGAGGCCGGAGTTTCGCTGCTCGTATGCGAGCGTGGCCTGATCCCTCCGACGATCAACTACGAGACGCCCGACCCGGAGTGCGATTTGAACTATGGTGTCGACGGCCCGACCGAGGGACCTGTCCGCGCCGCACTCAGTAACTCGTTCGGTTTCGGAGGTCACAACGTGTCCCTGGCCGTTCGGGTCTGGGAGGGATCGTGATCTACCCCCGGATCGAAGGTGAGTTGAGCGTCAGGCCACAGGCACCGGAGTTGATCTCGATCGCGGAGAAGGTCGAGGCTGGCGAACGTATTTCTCGCGAGGATGCGATCGCGCTGTTCGAGACGGACGACCTCCTTGCGGTCGGCAGCATGGCTGATCTGGTGAACCGGCGCCTGAACGGGGACCGGGTGTATTATGTCGCCAACCAGCACATCAACCCCACCAACGTCTGCATCCTCAACAAGGTCTGCGTGTTCTGCTCATATGGAGTGCGTCCGGTGGCTGAGGACGCATACACCATGAGCCTTGAAGAGGTCTACGCGGAAGCCGATGCGGCCCGGCACTCCCCGACGCGGGAGTTCCATATCGTGGGTGGGCTGCATCCGAAACTGCCGCTGTCCTACTACACGGACATGGTCAGGGGGCTGAAGGAGCGACACCCGCACGTGCACGTAAAGGCCCTGACCGCGGTCGAGATCGCTCACCTGGCCCGTATCGAGGGAGTGACGACGAAGGATGTGATCCGCGAGTTGAAGGACGCCGGGCTCGACGCCATGCCTGGCGGGGGTGCGGAAGTGTTCAGCCCCGCGGTTCGTTCGACGATTGCGGACAGGAAACTGGCCGCGGAAGAGTGGCTTCAGGTGCACCGGGAAGCCCACGAACTGTCGATTCCGACGAACTGCACGCTTCTTTACGGTCATGTCGAGTCGTCGGCCGACCGGGTCGACCACATGCTCATGTTGCGCGACCTGCAGGATGAGACCGGGGGTTTCAGCACTTTCATTCCGCTGGCCTGGCATCCTGACAACACGGCCCTGGGACGCGAGATGGGAGTGGAGGGGAACCGGACGGGCGGGCTGGACGATCTGAAAGCCCTGGCGGTAGGCCGCATTCTCCTGGACAACGTTCCGCACATCAAGACGCACTGGATCATGGTGACCACCAAGGTCTCCCAGATTGCACTTTCGTTCGGAGTCGACGATCTGGAAGGCACGGTGGTGCTCGAGAAAATCACGCACACGGCTGGAGCCGATACCCCCATCGGACTCGACCTCGACGAGATCGTGAGGCTGATCCGGGATGCCGGTAAGACGCCCGTCGAGCGTGATTCTCTCTACAACGCGGTCGGGGAGCCGGCGGCCGTATGACCACGGGTGTGAGCGGTCCGTCGACCGCCCTTGAACCGGTGGATGCCGCGGAACGGGCCGAGTACGCTTCCCTTTACGATCGGCCGCTGCTGGAACTGGGGGCCATGGCCCGTGAGCGGGCCAGGGCGGCTGTACCGGGTGGGGTTGTCTCGTACATCGCGGACCGCAACATCAATTATACCAACGTGTGTGTCACGGACTGCTCGTTCTGCGCCTTCTATCGACGACCGGGTCACGAAGAGGGTTATGTCCTTACGAACGAGCAGGTCGGGGCCAAAATCGATGAAGCGAAAGCGATCGGCGCGGTACAGATCCTCATGCAGGGCGGGCACAATCCGTATCTGAAACTGGACTACTACACGGGTCTGCTCGACTACATCAAGACGCATCACCCCATCCACGTGCACGGGTTCTCGGCGTCCGAGCTCGACATCATCGCTCGAGTCCACAAGCTGGACGTGGATACGGTCGTCGGCGAATTGATGGACGCCGGACTCGACTCGGTACCGGGGGCCGGTGCGGAGATACTGGTGGACGGTGTGCGGGATCGCATCGCGAAGAAGAAGATCGATACTGGACGGTGGCTGGATATCCACCGGGCGGTGCACGGCCGGGGTTTGCTGAGTTCGGCGACGATGATGTTCGGGGCAGGGGAGAGCCGGGAGGACAGGGTCGAGCACATGATCCGGGTGCGCGATCTGCAGCGGGAGACCGGTGGCTTCACCGCGTTCATTCCGTGGACTCTCCAGTCAGACGGTACGGAGATGGACGGCACGCCGGAGGCGACAGCAGCCGAGTACCTGAAGACCGTGGCGATCTCGCGCCTGGTGATTGACAATGTTCGCAACCTCCAGGTGAGCTACGTCACCCAGGGGCCGAAGGTGGCGCAGGTGGCCCTGCACTTCGGGTGCAATGACTTCGGCTCACTGATGATGGAGGAGAACGTGGTGTCGGCTACGGGGACGGACTTCATCATGCCCCGTCCGATGCTGGTACGATTCATTGAAGAAGCGGGCTTCAAGGCCGTGCCCAGATACCAGGACTACTCCTCGGTCCGAGACGACCTGGATTGGTATTGTGGTTGTGCGGTTTGCCTGGACAGGAGAGGTGTCTGATGGGTGGACGAGTGCTCGTCATGATGGGGTCTGAATCCGACCGACCCGTGATGCAGAAGGGAGTCGACGTGCTCGCCGAGGCTGGCGTGGAGGTCGAGGTGGTCGTGAGCAGCGCCCATCGGGACCCGGTTCGTACGGCTGAGGTGGCGACTTCGGCTGAGGCGGAGGGCTTTGGGACCATCATCTGTGGAGCGGGTCTGTCCGCGGCGCTCCCGGGCGTGGTCGCCGCACACACGCGGCTACCCGTGATTGGAGTTCCGATCTCGGCAGGCACGCTCGGGGGTCTTGACGCCCTTCTGTCCATCGTTCAGATGCCTCCCGGCGTCCCTGTGGCCGCGGTCGGCATCGACAACTCGCGGAACGCGGCCTACCTGGCGCTCCGCCTGCTCGGGGTCGGTCGCGAGGCCTGACCCGGAAGCTGGCCGATAGGAGGCCCTGTGCGCGTCGGTATCGGCTATGATTCACATCGCTTTGAGTCCGGGCGGCCCCTCGTCCTTGGCGGAGTTCGGCTGCCTGACCACGCCGGTCTCAAGGGACACTCTGACGGAGACGCGGTCGCCCACGCTCTGATCGACGCCCTCCTCGGCGCGTCGGCTCTCGGAGATATCGGTCAACATTTCCCGGATACCGACCCCCGCTGGGAGGGGGCGGATTCGATGGGACTCCTCGCCGCCACGGTACGCGCGATCGAGGAGCGGAACTACCAGGTGGTGAATGCCGATGTGACCATAGTCACCGAGTCTCCTCGAATCGGTCCGTGGGTCGATGAGATGGCCGAGCGCATCGCCGAACTGCTGCGCATCGCCAGGTCGTGCATCTCCATCAAGGGGAAGACGAACGAGGGCATGGGGTGGATCGGTCGTGGCGAAGGACTCGCCGTGATGGCCGTCGTTCTGCTCGATCAGATCGGAGATATCGACACGCTGCATGCCTCGATCCGCACGGGCGGATAGGTCGGGGCCGTGCAGGAGCAACTCGAGGCCTTCCTTCGCCTCGTCGGCGAAGTTCCGGTCGAGATGGTCTACCTGCTCGTCGGCGTGGGCGCCGCGGTGGAGAACCTCTTTCCACCCGTTCCGTCGGACGTGGTCGTCGTGGCCGGTGGGATCCTGGCGGATCGAGGTATTCTCGACGTTCGGCTCGTCTTCCTGGTGGCGTGGACAAGCAACCTCGTTCTCGCCCTGTGCGTCTATCTGGCGGCCCGTCACTTCGGTGGAGGCATCTTCTCGACGAGGTGGGGGCGCTGGCTTCTCAGGCCGGCTCAGCTCGAGCGGATGTCGTTGTTCTACGAGGACTATGGTGCTCTCACGATCCTCGTGAGCCGCTTCTTTCCCGTGTTTCGCGTGCTCGTGCCCGCCTTTGCAGGAATCAGCCGGCTTGCCTTCTGGCGCACGGCGATCCCCCTGGCGATCGCATCGGCGGTCTGGTACGCGGCTCTGGTGGTCGGAGGAGTGTTCGCGTCACGCAACGTCCCGCGCATCGTGAGCGCCCTCACTGCGGTGAACACAACGGCGGGTCTGCTGGCGCTGCTCGTGGCGGTGGTGTTGGCCTGGCTATGGTGGCGCTCACGGCACGGCGACGTTCCGAGGGGACCGCGAGATGGCTGACGCGGCCTTTGCTGGCCCGGCGGGAGTGCTTGCAGATGAACTGCGCCGTCGGTTTCGGCTCGAGGAATTTTCTGATTTTCTGCTGTACGAACGAGGTCTGGCCAGAAGTACAGTCCGGGCGTACCTGGCGGATTGTGGGTCGCTGGTCGCCTATGTGTCCCAGCGGGGAATCGGCCAACCCGAGGCCGTGGGTTACGACGACTTGAGGGCGCACCTGGCGGACCTCGGGGATCGTGGTCTTTCGGCGCGCAGTGTGGCTCGCAGCCGGTCGGCGCTCCGTACCTATTTCGGCTTCCTGGTCGAAGAGGGACACCTGTCGGAAGACCCTACGGAGAAGCTCGAGAGTCCGCGGGTCAACCGCGCTCTTCCAGACGTGCTGAGCTATTCCGAAGTCGAGATCATACTGGACACCGTGGGTGCCCTGGCTCCCGAGGCGTACGCTAACGGCTCGCGCGACGCCGCGATGCTCGAGACGCTGTATGGCGCTGGTCTTCGCATCTCGGAGTTGATTGGCCTGCGGCTTCGTGACCTGTCTCTGGATGAGGGCCTGGTGTCCGTCCTGGGCAAGGGCGACAAGCGACGAATCGTGCCACTGGGAGGTCGTGCGGTACGGGTGCTGCAGCGCTACCTTCGAGAACGACGACCGAGGCTCGACCGGGGGCAGTCGGAGGGAGTGGTTTTCCTGAATCAGCACGGGCGGCCACTGAGTCGCATGGGGGCCTGGAAGATCATCGACAAGCACGTGCGCAACGCTGGAATCGACAAGAAGGTCACGCCGCACACCTTCCGGCACAGCTTCGCGACGCACTTGCTGGAGGGAGGGGCCGATCTGGTTGCCGTGCAGGAAATGTTGGGGCACGCTGACATCTCTACGACCCAGATATACACGCATGTTGACCGCCGATATCTTCAGGACGAACATCGCCAGCACCATCCGCGGGGGTAACTCCGGGTGAGCGCCGTCTCGCGTGTACTCAACCTGTCCCGCAACCGGCAATCCGTGCGCCGGTTCGCCGATCGACGCATACCGCCGGAGATCCTTCTCCGGGTGCTGGAGTGCGCGCGCTACGCGCCATCGGCCCGCGAAGACCAGCCGTGGCGATTCGTGGTGGTCCAGGACGCTCTGACGCGCCACCAGATCGCTCGGGCGGTATTCCAGGGTGACCTGATCCGCACGGCTCCCGCCCTGATCGTCGGATGCGCGAGGGTTCATTCCAACATCGCCGGAAGCGGTCGGCCGAGCCATCCGATCGACCTGGCCGCTGCCACGGAAGCGATGGTCCTGGGGGCGGCGGACATGAGCCTCGCCACGGCATGGATCACGGGATTTCGTGAGGGAGCGGTGCGGGAGGCCGTGGGCATTCCGGCCGACGTGCCGGTGGTGACCCTGCTGGCACTCGGGTACCCCGATGGTTTCCAGCGCCTGGCGGTCCGCCGATCCGAGGACGAGAGCATTGCGTGGGATCGTTGGAACGCCACCGGTGGGGGCGGGGAACAGTGAAGGTCCTGCGAGCGTCGGGTCGCCGCCCGGTTCGGTCTGCCCTGTGGCTGTCCCTGGCGATGGCGCTCCTGGCACCGCCTCTCGTTGCCCAGGACGTCGCTTTCGAGCCCCGGAAAGGCAACGACCTCGATTCGAAGCTCGCAGACTTCCTGGCGCGCGGGGACGCGCAGGTGTGGACACGGGACACGGTCGTCTCGTCCGAGGGACAGGTATCCGGCGACCTTCTGGTGCTCGAGGCCCAGGTACGGCTGGCCGGATCGGTAGCGGGCGACATCTACGTCGTCGACGGCGACCTGTTCCTGAGACCGGGGGCGCACGTGTCGGGTGACATCGTGGTCCTGAGCGGTGGCTATCACGGATCCGGAATGGCCACGGTGGATGGCGAGGTGATGTGGCGACCGGCAGAGCGCTACACGGTGCTGCCATCCGGGGGAGGCTTCGAGATCCACCCGGTCGTGGACGTGCCCGATGTCGTCGATCTACACGGGCTGTACGGCTTTGGGGCTCCCACCTACGATCGCTCGAGTGCCGTGACCGCGGCCTGGGGTATCACTCTGCGGGCGGTGACCTGGGCGTGGCAGCCGACTCTCGAGCTGGTGGGCAGGTACCGCTCCGGGCAGGGCGAGGTGGAGGGCACGGTACGTCAGTTCTGGCACCCGGGTCCCGTGGAATTCGGTATCGAGGCCGAGCGCATCACGCGGACCAACGAGGACTGGATCCGGGGAGGCGTGTCCAATTCACTCTCCTATCTCTTCCTCGGCGACGACTTCAGGGACTACTACGGTGCCGATCGGGTCGCGTTCGTTCTGCGTGGGAGTGGAGAGCGGTGGTGGACTCCGATGTTCCGGGTGGAATGGGAGGATGCCTGGAGTCGAAGGGCAGGGGATCACTTCACGTTGTTCGGGTCGGACACGGTGCGGGACAACCCGCCGATCGATGACGGCAGCGCGTGGAGTGCCGCACTGTCCGTCTCCGCGGATCGAAGCACCGGCGAGAACGGACTGCTGGTGGGGAAGGTCCTCCTTGAGGGAGCGGATTCCACGCTAGCCGGTGACTTCTCGTATCTCCTCGGCGAGGTGACGGCTCGATGGCTTACGCCTGGCTTCGGGAGCCACGAGCTGGATCTCTTCGCCCTGGTCAGGGGTGATCTGGCGGGCTCGCTCCCCGGACAGAGATGGACCGGCTTCGGCGGTCGCGCGACCCTTCCGACCTTCGATGTGATGGCGTTCCGGGGACCGCGCGTGGTGTACGGGCATGTCGGGTACGCCATTCCGATCGAAGCGTTGACGGCCGGTATGCTGGGGGCCCCGGGGGTCTTCGCCCGGGTGGGTACCGGGCGAGCCTGGGCGGAGGGGCAGTCGGCCGACTGGCGAGTCAACGTCGTGGCAGGGCTTCGATTCTGGGTTCTGGAAGGGGGCGTTGCATGGGATCCCGACGCGGGCGATGCGAGAGGCTATGCCATCTTCAGGTTCCCGGGGGATCTCTGAGCGGACCCTTTGACAGCGCCTTCCGGCACGGATTACTTTACGGAGCGTGAATTTACCGTCGTCACGCATCCGCTTTCGGCCCCTCGCGGTCGCCTCTGTCTCCGGCCAGAAACCGTGCGTCGACGCTTCTCCTGAAGCCGTGTTCCCCATCCAGGACCAGCTTTGCCGGGGCAACGCCATATACACCCGAAAGTGAGAATCAATGCCTGACACGCCATCGGCGGACACGAAATACATCTTCGTCACCGGGGGGGTGGTCTCCTCTCTCGGCAAGGGAATCGCCGCGGCGTCCATCGGCCGATTACTCGTCGAGAGAGGGCTCACGGTTACGATTCAGAAGTTCGATCCGTACATCAACGTCGATCCGGGCACGATGTCGCCGTTCCAACACGGCGAGGTCTACGTCACGGATGACGGAGCGGAGACCGACCTGGACCTCGGGCACTATGAGAGGTTCATCAACGAGTCGCTGTCCCAGGCGAACAACGTCACCACCGGCCGCATCTACCAGAACATCATCACCAAGGAGCGCAAGGGAGATTTTCTGGGGGCCACGGTCCAGGTCATTCCTCACGTCACCGACGAGATCAAGTCCTACATCCAGATGCTGTCTCCGGGTCATGACGTGGTCATCACCGAGGTCGGGGGCACCGTCGGCGACATCGAGTCGCTGCCGTTTCTCGAGGCCATTCGGCAGTTCCGGCAGGACGTGGGCTGGAAGAACACGGTCCTGATTCACCTGACGCTCGTCCCCTACATCGCGGCCGCCGGCGAGCTCAAGACCAAGCCGACGCAGCATTCGGTGCGCGAGCTGATGGAGATCGGGCTGCAGCCGGACATCCTGGTGTGCCGTACGGAGTGGCCGCTCCCGGAAGAGGTCCGAAGGAAGGTCGGGCGGTTCTGCAACGTGGACATCCGGGACGTGATCGAGAGCCGCGACATGGACACGATCTACGAGGTTCCGCTCCGGTTCCGAGAGCAGCGGCTGGACGACCGCATCATCGATCACCTCGAGCTCGAGACGCCCGATCCCGACCTGACCGCCTGGGAGACGATGGTCGAGCGCATCAAGCATCCCGGGTCGGGCGAGGTTCGGGTGGGTGTTGTCGGCAAGTACACGTCCCTGGTCGATTCCTACAAGTCCATCCAGGAGGCCTTGATACACGGGGGAATCGCCAACGACGTCGGGGTGCGGATCGACTGGCTCTCGTCGGAAGCGATCGACTCGCAAGGGACTTCGACCCTGGAGCCGTACGACGCGGTGCTGATACCGGGCGGATTCGGCCAGCGAGGGGTCGAGGGTATGGTCGATACAGTTCGATACCTGCGAGAGCAGGGGGTCCCGTTTCTCGGGATCTGCCTCGGTCTGCAATGCGCCATCATCGAACTGTCCCGAAACGTCTGTGGCCTGGAGGGGGCGGACTCGTCCGAGTTCGAGCCGGACACCCCCCATCCGGTCATCTCTCTGCTCGATTCCCAGCTCAAGGTCACCATGATGGGTGGAACGATGAGGCTGGGAGCCTACCCGGCGCACCTCGTGGAGGGCAGTCGGGTCAGGGAGATTTACGGCGAGGAAGAGATCTCGGAGCGACACCGTCACAGGTACGAAGTGAACAACGAGTATCGCGAGGTGTTGGCGGGGGCAGGGATGGGTTTCTGCGGCGTGTCCCCCGGCGGCGGGCTGGTCGAGATCATAGAACTTCGGGATCACCCGTTCTTCGTGGCCACGCAGTTCCATCCGGAACTCAAGTCCCGGCCGACACGTGCGCATCCGCTCTTCGCGGCTTTCATCGCGGCTGCGCTGGACCATCGCCGCGGGCGTCCCGCGGATACGGGTGAGGTCGAGGACCGGTCCGGCCTGGCTACGGCTGGTCGGGAATGAGCCTCCTCGATCCCGGTGGGAAGTTTCTCCTCATCGCGGGGCCGTGCCTGCTCGAGGACGACGCTCTGAACATCCTTGTGGCCGAAGAAGTTCGGGATGTGGCGGAGCGCCTGGGCGTCCCGGCCATCTTCAAGGCATCGTTCGACAAGGCGAATCGCACGAGCGCCTCCTCACCCCGGGGACCGGGGCTGAGCCGGGGCCTGGAACACCTGGATGCGGTGCGCAGTGCGACCGGCCTTCCGGTTCTGACGGACATCCACGAGCCGGTTCAGGCCCAGGCCCTCGCTGAGGGCGTCGACGCGATCCAGATTCCCGCGTTCCTGTGCCGGCAGACCGACTTGCTGACGGCGGCCGGAAGCACGGGTCTTCCCGTCAACATCAAAAAGGGCCAGTGGCTGGCCCCGGAGGACATGCGGTATCCGGTCCAGAAGGTGAGGGATGCGGGTTCCGGTGGGGTATGCGTGACGGAGCGGGGGACGGCGTTCGGCTATGGCCGCTGGGTGGTGGACATGCGCAGCTTCGCCATCATGCGAGAGGCGTGCGGTTGCCCCGCGCTGTTCGATGCCACGCACTCAGTGCAGTTACCCGGTGGTGGAGGCGGTGGAGCCTCGAGCGGCGGCGAACCTCGCTGGATCGAGACCCTGGCCCGGGCGGCCGTTGCGGCGGGCGCGGACGGTTTGTTCGTGGAGACACACCCCGATCCGGCCAGCGCTCCATCGGACGGGGCCAACATGCTGCCCCTGGACCGCCTCGAGGCTCTCCTGGAGAGGCTGCTGGCGGTGCGCGAGGCTCGGAACCGGAACGCGGGGCAACCATGATGAGTTCGGTGTCCCCGGAGCAGGCTCGCAGGGTCCGAGTGGTCGTCCTGGATGCGGATGGAGTGATGACCGATGGTGGACTGTACGTGTCCGCGGACGAGGATCGGGTGACCGAGGCACGGCGTTTTCACGTGCATGATGGGCTCGGCATTCACATGCTCAGTCGGGCGGGTCTGGAGGTGGCCATCGTCTCGGGCAAGGTATCGCTGCCCGTGCGTAAGCGAGCCGAGGCTCTGGGCATCATGGAGATCCACCAGGTCTCACCGTTCGGCAAGCTCGCAACCGTAGACGAGATCCTTCGACGCGCCGGTGCGGGTTGGGACGAGGCGGCATTCCTCGCTGACGATCTGGCGGACCTTCCGGTGCTTCGTGAGGTAGGGCTACCGGCGGCTGTGGCCAACGCCGTGCCCGAGGTCAAGGAGGCCGCGGACTGGGTTGGTGACGTGTGTGGGGGGGGCGGTGCTGTTCGAGAGTTCACCGAGGCCCTCCTCAGGGTGCGAGGGGAATGGGATTCGCTCGTCGAAGGGTACGTTGCCGAGTGCATTGAGCACTGGAGGTCGAGCAAGAGTGAGTGACGGCGGTGGCGATCAGACGCACGCGTCGCGGATCATCGAGCGTGGCCGTGAGGTTCTGCGCATCGAGAGCGAGAGCGTGGCATCCATGGCGGGA
>Ga0272441_10001318_pt1 | contig 53091 bp, 25 predicted proteins | sample SSMProp6N_FD_193582 | JGI IMG/M metagenome (GOLD analysis project Ga0272441, IMG submission 193582) | Marine sediment archaeal communities from Little Sippewissett salt marsh, Falmouth, MA, United States - SSM-Prop-6N | ecosystem: Environmental > Aquatic > Marine > Wetlands > Sediment ...
CGGCTCTGCTATCGCCGAGAGTAACCCGCGATAACCAGCGGCCACACGCCGCTGAGCCCATGGTCTCTATCGACCATAACTCCAGGAGCCGGTCGTTCCATATTTTCTACAATTTGCCGGCAGTGGCCTCAAGAGAGACGGGAGTGCCGGAAAACCGGATGAGCCCCAATAGAGGCCCACCGCCGGGCACGCTACCGCTCGGGGCCGAAGAGGTCCTTCTGCACGAAGATGGACAGATAGTGGTACGTCCCGGTCATCAGCTCGTAGCGCACGGGGATCCAGCCGGCCTGTTCGGCCTCGCGGACGAGCTGGCTCAGGGACGTCCCGTGCGCGACGCCGCGGGTGGCGATCGCCGAATACTTCTCGATAACGCACAGGCGGCCGGTCGGCTTGACCACCTTTCGCAGGCCACGCAGGTACTCGACGCGCGTGGGCTTGTCGAGGTGGTGGAACGTCTGCGAGAGAAAAGCCAGGTCGCACGAGTCCTCGGGCAGCCCGGTGCCGTCTTTCGGCGACAGGTAGGGCTTGACCGCCGGCGTATCGGCGAAGCGCTTCTTCATCTGCTGGACCTTGCGGCTATCGACCTCGGAGGCGTGAACGACGCCGGTCGGTCCGACGAATTTCGCCATCTGCGCCGACCACCAGCCGTCGCCGGCGCCGATATCGACCACGACGTCGCCGGCGCGGAGGTCAAGCTCGGCAAGGACGTACTCACTTTGGGCCCGGTAGGGATAGCCAGAGGCCCCCGCTCGCGCGTGCTGGCCCGGATCGCTGACCCGGGTACTGTGCCAAAGCTGCGTCGAGGTTACGGCAAGGGAACTGCCCAGCACGCTCGCGAGCACCACGGTCGCACACAACAAAACGGTCTTGCGCATCTGCATCCTCCCGCCCCCATGCCATTGTTTATTGACCTACGAATTGCCCGAGAAAAACATGGCTGCAACCTCTTATCACCCCGCGCAGGCAAGGGCCCGGTAAACATGCGAGCATGCCTGGATTCCCGCCTGCGCGAGAATGACAATCCCGGTTGCCCGGTTCGATTACGCCATCAAGGGCCGGTCGTCGCGACACACGACGGCCCGGGCCCGCGCGGCGGCTACCACATGGGGTCCCAGACGGGCAGCTTGACCGCCGGCTTTTCGAAAATCTCGAGGATCTCGTCGGGCAGGTAGTCGCGGTGGACGATGATGTTGTAGACGTTGTCCTCGAACCAGTTGTCATACATGGTCCAGAGCCCGCCGCTGCCCCGGCTGCTGCCCCAACTGTTCTCGACCAACCACTTGACGGGCTCGTCGTCGTGCAGGTCCACACCGATGAAGGCCATGCCGTGGTTGACGGTGCTGTCGCGATAAACGAGCCGCTGGGTTTTGTTCAGGCCCATCTCCAGGTCGTAGACCGACTCGTAGTCGTAGAGGTTGCGGGCCATGATGCCCCGGGTGCTGTCCTGGTCGGGCGAGACGTCGGCGGCGAAATAAACCGCGTGGTTGTCCAGCAGGACCTCGAGGACGAGCTCCTTGAGCGTTTCGATGTCCACGTTGGCGTAGTGAGCGTCCTGGCCATCCCAGAAATTCCGGGTCAGGTCGACGAGATAGTGACCTCCCTTGGGGCGAATGGGATCGTCGGCGATGTTGACGTACTCACTCAGATCGAGCCCGATGAACTCCTCGTAGAACTCGCGGGGCGTGAACGTTTCGGCCTCGCTCCAGTTTTGCTCGACGTCGTAGCCATCATCCTCATCCTCGTCGCCTTCCTCGTCCTCGTCGCCCTCGTCTTCATCTTCCTCGCCCTCGTCGACGGCCTCTTCATCGTCCTCGTCTTCGTCGCCGTTGTCCTTGACTTTGTGACGCCAGGTGAACTCGGCGGGCGGCTCGCCCAGGTTCAGGACCAGCACGCGGTAGACCTCGGCCAGCATCTTCTTCTTGGCCTGCCGCATTTTCTTGACCGAGCCAGTCTCCTTGTAAATGTCACGCAGCTCGACCGTGTCCCGGCGCAGGATGCGCGCCAGGGCATGGTTCATCATCCGGGTGCTGTCGGAGCTGGCGGTCTCGGCCATCGCCTCCTTGGGCATGACGCCGTACTTGTTGACCAGGTCGACGAAGTTCTCCCAGTAGCCGCCGTCGGGAGCGGGATTGCGCAACAGGAACACCACGTCGCGATCCATCAGGTCGCGGTCGCGGTACTCGATCATGTATTCCAGGAACCGGTTGGCCTTCTCCAGCTTGTCCCAGAATTGCAGGTAGATATGAGAAAATTCGAAGTCACCGACCTCGAGTTCCTTCAGAATGACCGGCTTGATCGTGTTGAACCCGGCAAACATCCAGCACCGGCCGCTGCTCTTCTGGTTGCTGATGCCCTTGGTCTTGATCTTGTGACTGAATTTCTTGTCGTGATCGGTCAGGATCTCGCGATTCTCGGCGACCTCCTTGATGCCCGTGCTGGTCAGCACGTTGCGGATCGCCCGCGTCGAGGTATCCATGTGAAAGCCGGCGCGAATTTTCTTGACCAGCGCCGGCGTGAGAGCCCCGTCCTGGGCCACAGCCTCGCCGGACCATCCCACCAGCACCAACAATACGACCAGCCACATCATCGCACGCTTCATATCAGGGACTCCTTGCATCGAAACCGGACTTCTGCCTATCGCCCATCCTCCCACTGCCGCGGAGCTCCGGCGTGCCCGGCGCAGTTCACCGGCTATGGTAGTGACCCCACGCTCGCTGTCAACCCTTTGTCGACCGAGGCCGGCGCCGCGACCGCTTCGCCCCGTCTCAAAACGGGAAAAGCGGAAATAACGTACAATATCCCCTTGACTTTACGGATTATAGGGCTACAATTGATGTGTGTGTTGTGTGTGTGATGCTGGCTTTCCCTGGAGCGAGGGATTGTGTATCCGATTGGCCATTCCGTCCGCTGCCGTCCACTGGCTGAGTGTTTCTGCGCAGAAGTTCCCGAGCGAACACTGACTTGCGCGCCTTCAAGGCGGTCTTCGAAGCGGTGGGGACGAATTTCAGGCATGGCACCCCGGAATCGCATCGCAAGGAACAGGAGACAGGATCGATAGCGAGAACGAGGAGAACGAGAATGCATCGAAACAAGCGGAGTAACGTGGTGGCGAAATCGACGGTGTTGATTGCTGCGATCGCCCTGTTCGCGGCGGTCCTGAGTGCGGAGGCAAGAGCGACCGAGAGGGTTCTCACCCCGGCCATCGAGCGGCGGGCGGATGGGGCCAAACCCCACTACGCACCGGGCGAGATCATCGTCAAGCTCAAGAACGGCACCGGCGGCGGTGTCGTGATACAAAGCACAACGACGCAGGCGGAGGAAGCGACCCTGGCGCGGTTGCAGGCCCGCTACGGCGTGGAACATCAACGGGCCCTGTTTCGCCGGACCCGGGGCGATATGGAGAATCAGAACCAATCCAGGCAGCGCAAGCGTAACGGGGTTGGCCTGGCCTCGGCGGACGGCCGGGCTGGCCGGCTCAACTTGACCGGCTTTTACCTCCTGCGGACCGAGCGCGACGTACCGAGCGTCTGTGCCGAGCTCAACACCGATCCGGAAGTCGAGGTCGCTCAGCCCAACTACATCTATCACGTCTGCCGAACGCCGAACGACCCGGATTTCGCCGACCAGTACGCCCACCAGTTGATCCAGATAGAGGACGCCTGGGACATCTCCACGGGAAGTCACGACGTGGTGATCGCGGTGCTGGGCACCGGCGTCGACGTCAATCACCCCGACCTGGAGGCGAACATCTGGGGCAATCCAGGGGAGATCCCCGACAACGACATCGATGACGACGAGAACGGCTACATCGACGACATCCACGGCTGGAACTTCGGCGACTCCAGCAACAAAGTCAACCCGACGTCCAGCGAAGATCCGCTCGACTATCTGTACGACGTGAGCAGTCACGAGACGCAGGTGGCCGGCGTGATCGCGGCCCAAGGCGACAACGGCGAGGGCGTCGCCGGCGTCAACTGGCAGTGCAGCATGATGGTCCTTCGGATGAGTCTGTACTACCACTCCGAAGAGGTGGCCGAGGCCCTGGAGTACGCCGCGGCCAACGGCGCCGACGTGTTGAACATGAGCTTCGGCGGCGACGTCTTCGGCCCGGAAGGAGACGTGATCGTCCGGACGGCCATCGACCACGCCTACGAGCAAGGCGTCCTTCTGGTCGCCAGCGCGGGCAATTCCGATTCGAGCCGCCCGCACTATCCCGCCGCCTATCCCAACGTCATGGCCGTGTCCTCCACTAACGGCGAGGACCTCAAGACCGGCCACAGCACCTTCGGCCCCTGGGTCGACATCGCCGCCCCGGGAACCGACATCGTGACCACCGACCTGGGCGAAGGCTACATCGCCACCGCCGGCACCTCGTTCTCGGCTCCCTACGTCGCGGCGGTCGCCGCCCTGCTCTTTTCGCATCGGCCCGACCTGACGCACGTCGAGGCCAGGGCGGTTCTCGAAAACACCACCGATCCGGTATATTACGGCGAGATCGATCCGGAACTCGGCTATCTCGGCACGGGGCGCGTCAACGCCTATCAGACCCTGCTCAACGCCGATCGCCCCTATCCTCTCGGCGAGATCGTCGCCCCGAGGCCCAAGCAAACCTTCGAGGCCGATGCCAACACGGTGGACCTTGCCTTCTTCGTCCACGGCGACTCCTACCAGTTCGACTACCGCCTCTATGGCGACAGCGACTGGATGTTGCTGGGCGAGGGCGGCGCTGCGACCGACCCCAACGGCATTGAGTACCTTTCCATCGCCAACCCCGGCGTCGGCACGTATGAGCTGCGCCTCCGCGTCACACGCGACACAGATACGCACACCGACCGCAAGGTCTTCAGCATCACCCTGGCCCCGGAACAAGACCATTGGCCCAAGCCCGAGGAAGTCGATCTCGAGGAATACCCGGACGATATGTTCATCGGCAGCCCGATCTGCATGGACGTCAACGGAGACGGCACGAACGAGATCATCCAATCGTCAATAGATTTCTTCAGCTATTGGGGCGGGGGAAAAGTACATATCTGGGGCGCGGACGGTAACTCCCTGCCCAACTGGCCGTTGGAGTTCGGATCGGATTCACTGGATGACATCTGGTCCTTAATGAATTTCTGGCCGACCGTCAACGCCGTCGGCGATATCGACGGGGACGGCGACTATGAACTGGTGATGGGTTCCGAGATCGACAACATGTTGTATGCATGTCATATCGAGAGCGGCGAGATCGTGGATGGCAACTGGCCCGCCTCTTTCGGCAGTTGGTACGGCTACGTCTCGGCCGGCCCGGTCCTGGCCGACCTTGATGGTGACGGCGACAGCGAAATCATCATGGCCCTCGACGCCGAATCGAGCCAAAGCGACGGACTCTACGCCTTCCAGGGCGACGGCACGTCCCTGTGGCAGCGGCGTTATACCTCCATAGGACCGATCAGCGTGGCCGACCTCGACGGTGACGGCGACGTGGAGATCTGCCTGGGCGGATACGGCCCCGGCCTCAGTCGCTTTTACACGTTCGTGCTCGATCACAACGGACAGCAATGTAAACGCTGGCGCGGCGGCAGCCCCAAGGGAACGGCGGTCGCCGACCTCGACGCCGACGGCACGCCCGAAATTGTCTTCTGCACCGAGGATGAAGTCATGGCCGTCCATGCCGACGGCAGCACGGTCTGGAAGGAAAGAGTCTACGATCCGCTGGACGAATACGGGACGATCAGTATCGGGGATGTCGACAGCGACGGCGACAGCGAAGTCTACGTCACCACGTATATCGCCGAAGCGGACGGATTCGCCTTCACGCGCGTCTACGGTTTCGACTATGAGGGCCGTCCGCTGGAGGACGCCGGTTTCCCCAAGATCATCATGGGCGATCCCACGCGATGCGTGCCCCTGATCGCTGACATCGACGCCGATGGCGAGAAAGAGTTGATCATCGCCCCGGGTGGCGAGCCGGTCATGGCTTGGGAAGCCGACGGCACGGTCACGCCGGGATTCCCCCTGCTCAACCTGGCCAACGATTATGAGATCACCCCGGCGATTGCCGACCTCGATCAGGACGGCGACACGGAGCTCATGCTCGTCGCCGACGACCTCCGGTTCCACGTCCTCGATCTGGCCGCACCGTACGTGGCCGAACGCATCGACTGGGGCATGGCCGGACATGACCCGCAGAATTCCCGCTGGAGCCTGCCGCCGCTGAAGCTGGATCCCGTGGCGGCGCCGAGCGAGATTAAGCCGGGCCAGCGGCTGCAAGTCCAGGCCAGTGCTGCGAACCCTGGCAATCTGGCGCTTCACTGGACCATCGGAAATCTGCCCGAGGGCGCGCATTACGATACTGAAAGCCACACCATGATATGGAAGCCGGCGGTCGACCAGGTCTTCCACACCTACACGTTGTCGTTCCTCGTCACCGACGGCATCCGGCAGGACAGCCGTAGTTTGCCGGTAACCGTGGTCCCCGACGCGATCTACTACGCCAACATGGATATCGATCCGAACTGGCAGCTTGATGAGGGATGGGCCTGGGGTGAGCCGACGGCGCAAGGCTCGTGGAACGGCGACCCGAATGAGGGGCATTCCGGCGCCAACGTCATCGGATTTGCCCTGGACGGCGACTACGCCGACGGCATCGAGCAAACGCGCTGGGCCACGACCGGCCCCATCGACTGCCGGGGCTACCGCAACGTCAGACTCAGTTTCTGGCGATGGCTGGGGATCGAATCGCCCTACGACCAGGCCTGCGTGCAAGTGTCGAACGACGGTGCACACTGGGAGGATCTGTGGACAACCGGATTTTCTCACGTATCGGATCAGGCCTGGCAATGTCTGGAGTACGCGATGCCCGGCGGCGTCGCCGACGACCAGCCGACGGTGTACTTCCGCTGGGGTCTCGGCCCAACGGACGAATCGGTGACGTATCCCGGCTGGAACATCGACGACGTGCAAGTAACCGGTGATCCCATCGAGTAAGCCAACGTCCCGATAAAAAACTGATTTCGAGGATTGACAACACCGAAACTTCCGCTTACACTGTGAACGTTCTTTTCTAAGTGCATAGCTCGGCTGCAGGTCGCAAAGCCTCTGGCTTTGGGATATTGAAACGGGAACGCGGTGAAAATCCGCGACGGTCGCGCCGCTGTGAGCGTCTGCTCCGCGAAGGCGGAAATCTGCGAGGCGTAATCCACTGTTCGCTCCGTGCGAATGGGAAGGAGCCTCAAGGTAGGACGCGAGTCAGAAAACCTGCCTGTGGTTGATTCTACACTATTGTTGTGTTCTCGCGATCCGGAACGCTGGTGTGGCTGTATGGGCCGAGCTTTCGGGCAAGGTCCGTACGAAATCGCCGACAAGAGCCGCCGTTTCCTTCGTGGGAACGGCGGTTTTTTTTGTGCGCCCGGAACCTGAGTCCTCGCGCCAAGGGCTGAAACCACGAGAAAGGAGGTCGGGTTGGATCAAGCGTCTCGCGATGCGATACCGAGCCACCGGTCAGCACGTCCGGTCGTCGCCTGTCACGACATCGCGAGAAGAAGAAGGCAGTGTGTCGAACAGTGAAGAAAACAACAGTCAAATACAGAACTCCATAGACAAAACGGGAGGAACAAGATGAATCGTAAGTGTTTGTTGGTCGCGGCGATCGCGTGTATGGCCGCCGCAACGGCCCGCGCGGACCTGATCGAGGTCGGCGCCGGTATCAACCAGGCAAAAGTCTACGTGGAGTGGTCGGACGGTTTCAGCGCCGAGTTCCTGGTGCGTTTCGGCCAGGCGGAAACCGACACCACCACGGGCCTCGGACTCATCGACATCATCGAAGCGGAAACCGAGCTGACCACCGTGCGCCAGGATTTCGGCTGGGGCGAATTCGTGGACGGCATTACGTACGGGCAACACAGCGACGCCGGCTTCGGCGGCGGGGAGCTATGGTGGCATTACTGGGAAGACAACGCGTCCAGCCGGTCCGCCTGGACGGGCTCGATGATCGGAGCCCTGGGCCGGATCGTAGCCCACGGCGACGCCGACGCCTGGATCTACGGCCGCGCCGACGCCCCGGAACCGCAATGGCAGGTCCCCTACCGCAACGGATACGGGCAATACGTCTACGACGCCAACGACTTCGCCACGGATTGGATCGACTACCAACCCAACGGCACGATCGAGGACTGGCTCTCGGGCGATCCCTTCGACGATCCCGCCAACGCGTTGGGCCGGCCCACCGTTGACACCACCGGCGACGACTGGTTCATCCCCATGGACCGGCCCGCCCCGGTCGTGCCGGTATACCCGCCCTTCCGCGCCGGCGAACTGGTCTACCTCGGCGAAGGCGGCTCGCTCACCCTGTCGTTCAACCACGCCGTATGCGACGACGAGAACAATCCTTACGGCATCGACTTCATCGTCTTCGGCAACGCCGCCCAGACCGTCGGCGGCGAGCAGAGCTGGGTCAACGGCGATCCGCTCGCCGTACAGGCCGGTCCATCCGGCGGCAGCGAGCCCGGCATCGTCTCGGTCAGCCAGGACGGAACCACCTGGTACAGCTTCACCAGCGATCCGAGCTTCATGGCCGACGACCCCAGCTTCATCAAGCTTCCCGCCGACGCTCCGGACGGGCCGTTCTGCGACGGGTTCGCTCCGACGCTCGGGCGGATTTACGATCCCTGCTGGGCCGACGCGTCCCTGGGCAACTGGAACCGGTTCTGGGCCGAGCCCACGAATCCCACGCTGCCCGTCGATCCGGCCCTGTCGTACACATCGCTGGCCGGCATGTCGGTAGCCCGTATGGCCCAAACGTACGGCGACTCCGCCGGCGGCGCCGGCTACGATCTGGCCCGGCTCGATCTGCCCATCGATCCCAATACGAGCAAAAAGTGGTTCCAATTCGTGCGCATTGACGATGCCGCCGGCGACGGCACGGCGGAGATCGACGCGGTCGCCGACGTGAGCTGCCCGGGCGACTACAAGCACCCGGCGCCGCTGGGCGACGTCAACGGTGACTTTTGCGTGGACGTCGAGGACGCGGCCGTTGTGGCCGACTTCTGGCAGTTACAGATCGCCGATCCGACGGACCCGGCAGCCGCCGCGGACCTCAACGGCGATGGCAACGTCGATATCGCCGATCTGAAGATCGTTCTCGACAACCTGGGAATCTGCGCCTGGCCTGGCCGGTAGGAGCACATTTTGGAGATCGTACGACGATTCGATTGCTTCGCTCCGCTCGCAATGACATAACCTGTCTTGGGTATGTCATTGCGAGCAGTCCCGGCGTGCCGGGAAAGCAATCTTCTCCCGCATAGTTGCGGAACTAACGTTGGGTAAGGATTTCATGCGTCGCGACATACGGTACAACGCGTTCAGTCTCGTGGAAGTCCTGGTGGTCGTCTCGACGACCGCCGTGCTTCTCGGGGTGCTGCTGCCGTCGCTGGGCGCCGCCCGCCGGCAGGCCAAGAAAACGCTGTGCCTGAGCAATCTGCGCCAGATGGCGCTGGCCGCCCAGAGCTACGCCGGCGGCAACGATGAGCACTATCCCCTGGCCTACTACACCACGCACACCGACGATACCCGGTACTACTTCGCCTGGGATTTCACAACCTGGAAGGACTGGAGCGATTCGCCCGAGACCCCGCACGTGAAACCGGGGCTCTTGTGGGCCGGACAGGTGACCGAAGAGATCCAGCAGTGCCCGTCCTTCAAAGGACCCCACCGCTGGTACGATGATCCCTACACCGGGTACAACTACAACACCAGCTACATCGGGATCAACGAAACGACCTGGCCGAGGAACTCGGCCCGAACGACCGACGTGCAAAGCCCCGCCGCCACGGCCCTCTTCGGCGACGGGCAATACACCGAGGGCGCCAACAAGTTCATGCGCGCCCCCTTCTCGAATCCCCGCGACGCCAGCCTCGACGAGAGCTATCACTACGCCGGCGCCCAGGGCTACCGCCATCTCGGGCAGACCAACGTGGCCTTCTGCGACGGTCACGCCCAGTCCTGGCGGGAGATCCACACCGAGACAGCGCCGTCCGGCACAGACATTCTCGACGATCACAACCGCTCCCACACGGTCAAGATCGGATTCCTCTCGCCCGACAACCGTCTCTACGACTTGAAGTGATCGCCCCCCCCCCAACCGCGTGCGTGTGAGAAGATTCTGGCATGTGGGTGGCACCTATAAAGAGCTCGATGTCAAGCTACACTTTCCCTGTTTGCTCAAAAACAGTTGGATCGAGAGCAATTCTTTCTTTACCGTTCGACTCGGGCAGATTGTCTTTCGGGTTCATCCGGATCATGCGCAGGTCGCGTTGGGCGAGCGAGCCCATGGAATTGGCGTCAAGGCCGCAGACCTTGGCGATGGGGCAAAGCCACGGGAACCATGATCGGCATACGATGCGGCAAAATCCGCCATCGCCAAGCTACCGCTTGACGCTGCCACACGTATACCAGGATATCTCTGCAGACACTATCGGCTTGCCTGCGGCGGGGTTGCGTTGGCGGGGGTTGGCAGGTAGTCTGGCGGGGGTGATGTTGAGTTCGATGTGGTTGGATGAAAGGAGCTTCTGATGAGAGGTCACGCGCGCTTCGGATTCATTTATGTGCTTGTGGTTGCGTTCGTCTTTGTGGCCCTGCCGGCGGCGCGGGGGGCAGGGGACGATTTGGTGCCCGGGATTGCGGAGCTGTACCGGCTGGACCGGCTGCCCGCGTTCAAGAAATCGGTCCAGGTCGCCTCGGTTTCGAGCTACGACCGGACCGGGGGCAACAACGACGGGTTCGGGGGACAGTATTCGTTCGTGCGGAAGGAAGAGGGCGGCCTCGTTCTGGCGGACCTGAAAGGGCCCGGCGTGATCTACCGCATCTGGACGCCCACGCCGACCGACGACGTGATGGAGTTCTATTTCGACGGGGAAGAGACACCGCGGATCACCGTGAAGTTCCGCAACCTGTTCCTCGGCAAGCACCCGGCGTTCCAGCGGCCCCTGGTCGGCTACGGCGCCGGCGGCTTCTACAGCTACGTCCCGCTGCCCTACGAGAAGTCCTGCAAGGTCTTCATTCGCGCCGAGCGCATCCAGTTCTACCAGATCAATTACGCGACCTACAAACGCGACGCCGGGATCACGACGTTTACCACCGAGCCGATGGCCAACCAGCGACGGGCCATCAAGAAGGCCAAAAAGCTCTTCCGCTCGGTCGGTCAGGACATCAGCCATTACGCCGTCCCGACCGGCGGCAAGGTCGAGCGCGTGACTTCGAACGTGACGCTGAAAGCGGGCGAGGCGGCGACCTTATTCGATGTGGACCGCCCGGGCCGAATCGTGGGCATTCGCATGTCGCCGGCCAAGGCGCTGGCGGGCAAGAAACGCGACGTCGTCCTGCGAGCCTACTGGGACGGCGACACAAAACCGGCGATTGCCAGCCCGGCGGGCGACTTCTTCGGCTACGCCTGGGGTGAACCGGCTATGAAGTCGCTGCTGGCAGGTATGGCCGACGACGCGGCGTACTGCTATTTCCCCATGCCGTTCGATAAGTCAGCCCGGATCGAGCTCTATGCCGAGCCCGGCCTGGACCGAAACGTCTCACTGGAGGCCGAGGTGTTGTTCGTACCGCTCGGTCGCAAGAACGACGAAGGCAAATTCTACGCCCTGTGGCGACGCGAAAACCCGACGACTAAAGGCACGCCCTTCACCTTCATCGAGACCGAAGGACGCGGACACATCGTCGGGGCCGTGCAGCAGTCGCAGGGCCTGGAGTCGGGCAATACGTACTTTTTCGAAGGTGACGACCAGACGACCATCGACGGCAAGCTCGTAATCCACGGGACCGGGTCGGAGGATTTCTACAACGGCGGCTGGTACGACGTCCCGGGGCGCTGGGAAACGCGGCGGTCGTTCGTCTTGAGCGGGTGTCTGGCCTATAAGAAGCACCTCGGCCGCACCGGGGGATACCGGATCATGCTCGGCGACGCCTACGCCTATCGCAAGAGCATCCTGCAGACCATCGAGCACGCCCCGACCAACAACGAACTGCTCAACGACTACTGCTCCGTGACATATCTCTACTCGCAGGACAGGCCCACGTGCGACTTCACGCTGCCGCCGGCGGACAAGAGAGCCGTCGTCGATCCGCAGCGGATCGTCTTCGCCGTCTGGTGGAACGTCCCGATCTATTCGTTCTCGCTGCGTAACGCCACGTTGACGAAGACCGGCGTCAAAGGACCCAACGGCCGCGAGGTCCGTTTTCTCTCGATGCGCGCCAACGACAGCGCGACGTTCGGACCTCATTCCATCTGCTTCACGTGCGACCTGCCGGCGGCCGGAGCGTACCGGATCAGCCTCGACACCGTCAAGGGACCCGAGCAGGCGAAGGTGCAGTTGTTCCTCGACGAAGCGCCGGTCGGGCCCGAGGTCGATCTCTACAGCGAGCAGCGACAGCCGTCGCAAGTCGAGTACATCGGCACGCTCGACCTGGAGCAGGGACCGAACAACCTGATGTTCAAGCTCGTCGGCAAAAACGAACAGTCCCAGGGCCTCGGTTTCGACCTGACCAGCATCATCTGCGAGCGTGTGAAATAGCCGCAGACAGCGCGACAGCGTAGCACCCTACGGACTGACATCCACGCGCTGGCCGTACCAGAAGGCGAGGCTCTCGTAGTGCTGCTCGCATTCGTTGGCGTGCCCGGCCTCGATCGAGGCGTGCAGACTCTTCTCGAAGACGACCGGATCGACGAGGTGCCACCGGTAGAGCACGAAGCGACCGTCGAAGAACCGGTCGTGGTCCGTCAGGTTGCGCTCGTAGTGGGAGACGCCGTGATCGAACGCCTGGTAAGGCCGGTGACATCCCCAGGCCATGCCGAAGTAGTCCTCCGTTCCGGTTCCGTGCAGTCGGGGCGGCCAGGGCTCGCTGTCGATGACGAACATGTCGTCGCCTTCATACCATTTGCCGCCTCGATCTGGGTGGGATTCCACGCACAGCAACGTCCCCACGTACCGGCCGCGATACCCCTCGGCGCTGAGGAAGACGTAGTTGGAATCGACGTCCGTGGTGCGCGGGCGATTCGCGGGCGTAGTCGGTGACTTGACGTTGTACGTGGCATGGAACAGCAGCGGCGCCGCGTCATGACGGCATTCGACGTAATCGATGTGAAAGAACTGCTTGATCGCGCTCTGCGATCCGTTGAAGACTTCGATCTTCGCCTCGTTTTCAAACGGCATCGGCCAGCACATATTGAAGCTGCCCGCGCCGACTCCTTCCTGGTCGCGGTTCCCCTGGCGGGAGCGCATCACGTTCAAGACAGGCGTCGTCAGATCGTTCACGCGCCACGGCCCCGTGCCCATGAAGAAACCGATGGGAACGGAATCCACCGTGACCTCGCCGTCGAACGCCATCGTGATTCTGACCTTCTGGAGATACGCCGGGTCGTCGGCCGCGATGGTCATCCAGATCCGCTGGATGCATCCGGAGCGACCCTCGACGTACAGAAACTCGGCTTTGGCGCCGGAGGCGATGGACAGGTAATCGTGGTTTTCCCCGTCTCTCTGATAGGAAGAAGCCCGGCAGCGCCGGCCCCGGATCGGCTTCCACAGACCGTCCAGATCAGACGAGTCCTGCGCGAGTGTCATCGAGGAAAGGACGTGCAGAACAATGAGCAAGGCGGAGATAAGAGCGAAGGTCTTCTTCATTGTATCGTGTTCCTGATTTCTTGCATGACCCGCGTCCGCAAGGCTATTGACGCATGAGGCGCACCGTTTGTCCGGGGCACATCGTGACGACGAGGTCGCCGTTCCGCTTCGTGACATCGCTGCGGCGGGCGCCGGTGACGTCAAAGGACGCCGGCGCGAAAGGATTCTCCAGGCGCAGAACGCCGCCCTTCTCGGCGATGACTTCCACGGATCGGACCACGCCGTCCTCGCGCGTGGCGGAGACCAGGAAGGCGCCTTCGGCGCGCAGGGTCGTAAACGAAGCATCCTCCCAGTCCGCCGGGATGGCGGGGAAGACGCAGACCGTTCCGCTGTAGCTTTGCAGGAGCATCTCCTGGAGGCCCGCGGCGGCGGCGAAATTACCCTCCAACGTAAACGGGCGGTAGCGAAAGTTCGAATGGCCCTGGCCCGACTGGTCGCCGTTGCAGTGAAAGCTGTTGCGCAGGCAAAACGCCGTCGAGAAGAGTTCCAGGGCTTCTTCGGCCTTCGCGCCGTCCCGGGCGCGGGCAGCCAGATTCGCCAACCAGGAGAAGCTGTAGCCCGTCCACCACGCGGTGCCCTTCTCGTCCAGGTCGGCCAGCGACGCCTCGATGATCGCCCGGTCGCGCGGGCCGTTCTCCCAGCGGATCAGGCCGAGCGGGTGGATCGCCATCAGGTGCGAGAAGTGGCGATGCGAAGCGGGCAGCGGATAGTCTTTCGCCACGAGCAGCTTCTGGCTCTGTGGATCGACGGCCCACCCGGGCATCTCGGCCAGGACGCCTCGCCAATGCCGCGCGTCGTCGCTCTTGCCCAACTCTTCGGCCAGGTCGGCGGTCGTGGCGAACGTCCAGCGGATCAGGGCCAGGTCGTAGTTGGTGATCGAGGGGAACCAGGCTTCGAGCCGGTTGTCGTTGATCTCGGGCGAGGAGCTCAGCGGCAGCGTCCGCTCGCCGTCCAGCCCCTTCTCCGTGACGGCTTCCAGGAACACGCATACGTCACGCAGCCAGGGGTAGGCGCGATCGCGCAGGAAGTCACGGTCCATGCTGTAGCGCCAGTGCAGATAGAAATGGTGGGCCAGCCACGCGGCGGTGGTGGCCGAGTGCGTATACTGGTGCCAGCCGCCGATCTGGTGCTGCTCGAGGTCGGCGGTCATCGGCACGTTCAGGCCGGGCAGATCGAAGAACCGCTTCGTCCACGCCCGCGCGTTGGCCTTCGTGTCCCAGAGCCACGTGACAAAGCCGGCGGCGCCGTCCAGATGATTGCCGCCATACGAAGGCCAATAGCACAGCTCGGTGTTGAGGTCATGGTGGTAGTCGCCCTTCCACGGCGGGATCTTCCGGTTGTCGGCGGTCCAGGGCCCCTGCAGCGTGATCGGCGGCGTATCGGCGCGGGCGGCGGCGCCGAACTTGTACGTTTCGAGATACCACTGCCTCTCGACAATCGCGTTGGGCACACGTACCGAGGACGCGCTCCAGAACGAGTCCCACCAGCGCCGGTGCGCGCCCAGCGCCTGGTCAAAGCCGCCGGCCAGGGCGTGCTCGCAGTTTCGCCGGGCCTTCTCCAGGGGCCGGTCGCTATCATTCGAGGTCACGATGGACCAGGCGGCGATCCAGTCCTGTCCCGACCGCCTCCATGCCAAGGCGACGGCGAAGCTGAAATCGCCCCAGCCCTTCTGCCGGTACCCGGTCCAGTTCTCCCCGCTCGCCTGGCGCGGCGCCTCGTACCGCAGACTCGCCAGATCACCGGCACTGATCTTTCCCGCGCCGGCCTCCTCCTCGATCTCTGCCGCGAAGGGCGGCGCCAGCAGTTCAATGTCCTGCGGGACGGCAGCGCGGATGTGAATCATGCCCACGGGCTCGGTCGCATGCACGAAGACGCGGACCGCGGCGCCGTCGGCGAATCGCATCCGGGCGACCGCCTGCGCCAGGTCCAGCGATGTGTCCGCGAACGCACCGTCGCCGGCCAGCGTCAGCTCGATGCGGCCGGCGGGAATCTTCGTCGGGCCCGGATGACCGTAGGGCACGTCGTACAAACGGTGGAGGTCGTCGATGCGTCCGGCCTTGACCCACTGCCGCATCGTGGCATAGGAGTACTCCTCCGTGTGAAATTCGGGCACGGGACGCAGGTCCCACAAGTCCGTGCGGTCGAGCGAGATCCGCAGCGGTTTGCCGTCGCCCCAGACAAGCCCACCGAGCAACCCGTTGCCCAGAGGCAAAGCCTCATCCCAAACCTGTGCCGGCTCGGTGTAGTGCAACCCATGCTCGGCGCGCGGCTGACCGTAGGCGGCCGCGCAAACCACGGCAGACAGAAACGCTGCGGCAAGCACCGCCCTCAACTGGCGCATACGCTCTTACCCCTTTCCCTCTCCACACATACAACACCGAAAGCCCGATGCAGGCTCAAGCGTTGGCGTACGGGCAGCATTCGTGCGGACTGTCCGGATAGACCGGCGCGTCGAACCGGCGCCCCATCGCAACGCTTTCTTCTTCGCGCCGGAACAACGCCTTGCAGCCCTCGGCCATCTGCCGGACCTTGCGCGTCTCAGCCTCGCTGATGGGCTGGTAGGCGTACGCCGCATCGATAGCCTTGTCGAGCAGGTCGAGAAACGACGGCGGAATGCCCGCGACCACACCGTCCAGCGAGAGAACGAAGCGCATGGCGAGACTCACCTCCTCCGGCGTCTCCGTCGCGCGGTACCACCACTTGCGCTTTCGCTCGGCGCCCTGCGGCCAGGCTCCCATCGACAACGCCTTGATCGCCAGCACGCCGGCCCCCTGCTCCCTCGCCAGTTCCAGAACGGCCTTGCCGAAGCCCATCTCATAGTAATCGACGAAACTGACCGGGAACATCACCGTGTCAAAGCCAAAGCCTCGCATCGCCTCCAGCGCCCCCTTGGTCGTGTGCGCCGAGAAACCCAGGTACTTCACCTTTCCTTCTTCCCTGGCTTTCACAAGCGTCTCGATGGCGCCGCCCGGCCCGAGCGCCTTTTTCACCTCTTCGGGCGTGCGTAGGCAATGCAACTGGTACAGATCGAAACGGTCGGTCTTGAGACGCTTCAGCGAGCGCTCCAGTTCCTTGCGGGCGCCTTCCTTATCGCGCATCTTGGTCTTGCAGGCCAGGAAGAAGTTGTCCCGGTCGATGCCCTGGAGCCCGACGCCCATCTTGATCTCGCACTCGCCGTTGCGGCCGTAGGCGGGCGCAACGTCGTAGTAGTTCAAGCCGCGATCGAACGCTGCGTGTAAGCCCGCCGTGCAACGATCCTGCTCGTAGTGGCAAAGCGCCAACCCCGGGAAGCCCACCACCGAGACGCGCTCGCCCGTGCGGCCCAGAACGCGACGTGGCATACCGTTGCTCTGCGCCGCTTTCTCGGCACCGAACACCGCCTGCATGCCCAACGCACAACTGCCCGTCACACCCCCGGCAACCTTCAAAAATTCCCTGCGATCCATGTCTGTGCCCCCGTTCAAGAGTTCTTCTCGTCCAGGCGATTCAACAGCTTCTGCCTTCGGTGCCCCATTCTACGGCTTCCGTCCCGTCATGGCAACGGCAAGAACGTCCGAATTCGCGCAGCGAGCAGCGGCCGAGGCGGCGACGTTTTTTCGTGACAGGTCCGCGTGCGTCCCAAAAAGTAGGCCTCGCAACGGTCGCCCGGCAACCCTTTGGGGAAGTTCCCATATTTGCGGCTTCTCGGAGCGGAATATCCTTGATTTGAATGGCCTTATTTGCTATCATGAACATACTGGTTGGGGGTCCGAAACTGAACTGGGGGGTTCAGGTAGCATCCCTCCGAACGTCATCGTTAGAAACATCTGTTGTTCGAGGAGAAGTAGCATGAAGAAATCCCTGATTACGCTGGTCGTCTGCGCTTGTGTCTGTGCCCCTTCCGTGGCCGCACCGACGGGAACCGTCACGATGAAGTACCTGGGCTACAGCGCGGCTCCATACGCCACGGTGTCGCTCTACGCGGATTCGGACGGCGTCTACGACGACGTCGCCAGGACGGGCTACGAGGTCGCCTACGGCGGCGGCATAGTAGCCGGCTATTACAAGCACGATGTCACTGCCGCCACCGGTTCCGGCGTCTACGTGCCCGACCCCTTGTATGGCTTCTGCATCGATCTGTCTCAGAGGCCGGCGAGCGCGTACGCCACCTTCGACGTGGTCTCGCTAACCGAGGCGCCGAATCCGACGTTTATCAGCGATCCCATGACCGCCGCCAAGGCGGACCTCTTGCAGGAACTCTGGGGCCGGCACCGCAGCGCGATCTCGACCGGCCAGCAGGCCGCCGAGTTTCAACTTGCGGTCTGGGAGATCGTCTTCGAGACCTCGGGCACGTATGACATCGCCAACGGAAGCGTCATGAGCACGAGTTACAACAGCGGCACCAACGCCCTGCTCGGCAGCCTTGACGGACAGGGCCCCATGGCCAACCTCGTGGCTCTGACGAATCCTGACTGCCAGGACATGCTGGCCTCCGTTCCGGCGCCCGGCGCGATTCTGCTGGGCAGCCTTGGCACCGGTCTGATCGGCTGGTTGCGGCGACGCAGAACACTCTAAGGTCACGTTGATTTCGCACAATCCGGGGCTGCGGCTTTCGATCCGCCGCCCTTTTTTCATGCGCGGCCGACACCCGATGCAACTCGGCGGCTACGCCACCCGCCCGCACGCGGAACATTCCAGGGCCAGCGATGACAGATGCTCCGTCACTTTCCCCTTCGCCCAAACCGCCCCGCCGTAGGAACAAATCGTCCGGTAGAGCTCGATCTTGTCGGGGAAAAAGCTCACTTCCGCCAGCCCGGTGGCGTCCTCCAACGTCACGAACCCCATGGTCCGACCGTCGCCGGTGCGGGCCCGCCGCGCCGTGGCCACGAAGCCGGCGACGGTAACGTTTCGACCTAAGAATCGGTTCAGCCGCCGCGCCGTGACGTAGCGGTCGGGAAGCAACACGGCCGGATGCAAACCGAAGGGAATGCCCGTGACGTCGATCTCCGCTTTCAGCCGCGCCAGCCGATCGTAATCGGGCCACTTCTCGAGCGAGCCGTCACGGTAGATGTCGAACAGCAGAGGCTGGTTCCGCTCGATCAGGGGCAAATGCGACCGGCTCAGCATCACCGGCCGCGTCGGGCCCAGGCCATCGCAGGCGCCGACGTGAATCAGGTTCTGCAATTCCGGCCGGCGAAAGGTCACGCGCCGGCGCAGATCATCGACGTCGGCAAACGAAGCCGCCTGCCTCTGCGTAACAATCGCCCTGGCCGTGCTGCGGCTGAGCCCTTTGACCACGTTGAGCCCCGCCCGAACGGCCCGGCCCGCAAGGCTCCATTCGATCTCGCTGTGATTCACATGCGGCGCCACGACCGCGACGCCGTGACGCTTGGCGTCCCAGACGTAGACCCGCACCGGGTACATCCCGTGGTGGTTGTTCAGGAGCGAGCAATAGAAGGAACGCGGATAATGAGCCTTCAAATAAGCGGTCTGCCACGCGATGTTGGCGTACACCGTCGCGTGCGCTTTGCAGTACGAATAGGCGGCGAAACGCAGGACCTCGTCCCAGATCGCCTCGGCGCTCCCGCGTTCGATCCCCGCCTGCGGGGCGCGCCGCCGCACGAAATCGTCGTACTGGGCCTGCAAGCGCGAGGCCGAAACCTTCTTGGAGACCTCGGAGCGAAAGCGGTCCGCCTCGGCGACGGTATAGCCGGCCACCTCCACCGCGATCCGCATGATGTCCTCCTGGTAGAGCATCACGCCGCAGGTGTCACCCAGCAGCTTCTCGATCCGGGGATGAAGATATTCGAAGGGCTTTCCGTTCACGTGCCGCTCGATGAATTCGGTCTTCATCCCACCGGCGGCCGGGCCCGGGCGGATCAACGACAGTGCGATGGCCAGGTCCTTTTTGCTCTTGACCCGCAAGCCGCGCAGAAGCTGTCTCATCCCGGGCGACTCGCTCTGAAACACGCCGAGACTGTCGCCGGCGCTCAACATCGCCGCAGTTTTCGTGTCGTTCGGATCGAAGCAAGGCTCTTCCTTACCGCCGCCGCGCCCGGCATCGAGAATCTGGATCGCCTCATTCACCGTCGACAACGCCCGGTTGCCCAGGAGGTCGATCTTCACCAAGCCGACCGCTTCGGCGGCGTCCTTGTCGTACTGCGTGATGACGACGCCTTTATGCGCCCGTTGCAACGGAGCAATGTGACACACCGGGTACGGCGTGACAACGATGCCGCCGCAGTGAACGCCCAAGTGACGCGGGATGCCCAGCAGTTTCTCGGCCAGCCGGTACACCGGCGAGGTGCTCTTGATCTTTCGCTCGCGCGTCAACTGGTTGATCTGCACGGGCTCCAGCCCCAGCGCCCGGCCCGCGTCACGCAGGGCGCTGCGCCGGCGGTAGCGATTGACGTTGCAGACCATGGCCACCCTTTCGGCGCCCCAGCGCTCGTAGCAGAACCGGATGACCTCGTCGCGCCGGCGCCAGCACAAATCGATGTCGATGTCGGGACAGTCCGTGCGACCCGGATTCATAAAACGCTCGAAGTAGAGACGATTCGCCACGGGACAAACCCGGGTAAAACCCAGCACGTACGAGACCAGAGAACCGGCGGCCGAGCCGCGCACGTCGACCGGGATTTTCTGCTTCTTGGCGAAGGCGACGATCTCCTGTACCACCAGGAAGTAGTCGCTAAAACCATTGGCTCGTATCGTGACCAGTTCGTGCTCCAGGCGCTTGACGATGTCCCTGCTCACGGGATTGTATTTGCGGGCCAATCCCCGGTGACAGAGCCGGGCCAGCTCGCGCTCGCCGGTCGTGCCGCGCGGAAGCTCGACTCGGGGCAGAATCGGTTTGCCGGTCAGCAACTCCAGCTCACAGCGCTCCACGAGACGGTCGGCGTTGGCCAGCGCTGCGGGACAATATCGAAACATCCGCTCGACCTCTGCGGTCGAAACGAGCGTGGCGAAACCGTCGCGGTCTTCGGGGCCCGCGCCGGCGACGCTCAACCGCCGGATGCGCGCCAGCAGGCGCGCGACTGTCACATCGTCATCCTCGAGCCAATTGGCGCCGGTCCAGGCAATCGGTTCAGCCCCATCGGCAGCAGCGTGCTGCGCCTCTTTCGCGTTGCGGCAACCGGCGAACAGGCAATCCTTACGGAAAACCGGTTGCAAGCATCCCAGCAGTTCCGGCTGCAGACAAATACAAATCAGCCCCCTGCCGTCCGCTTCGATCTGCTCGACCAGGTCAAAGGCCGGATCGAGATGTCGCGCGGTCGTGATGCGACAGAGATTCCGGTACCCCCTTTCGTTTTCCGCCAGCAGGATGGCCCGCTGGTTTTCGCTGAGGATTTCCACGCCGAGGATCGGCTGAACATCGGCTTTGCGAGCGGCCTGGTAGAGGTCCACCGCCCCGGCCAGGGAATTGACGTCGGCCAGGGCCACCGCTCCGTAGCCCAATTCCGCCGCCGCCTCGACCCAACGCGACACCGACACCGCCCCCCGCAAAAGGCTGTAGAAACTCCGACATGTCAGCGCCGCCATGCGCATACCATCCCCGCCCCAATACATGATGGTGTAAAACAACTACAGTCAATTTCATACAACGCCTGTCATCCCTTCGCTCACGTTCAGGGCACGCTCTGAACGAAACGAAGTGAAGTGAAGTATCCGGCTTGCGGCCTTAAGAAACCTTTTATTCCGGACCCAGATCCTTCGCCTTCGGCTCAGGATGACAAACACAGGCGTACGCGAATTTTCTCCACCGCCCGCCCCCTATCCCTCGACCGCAATCTTTTCCAGCTTCGGATAGGCCTGCAAAAGTCCTTTCGGTACGTGCTGCTTTTGTCCGGTCATCAGGGCCTTGAGCTCGATGGCGTTGGCCAGCTCGGCCCCGCGATAATGGTTATTCGCAATCACGGTCAGCGACTCGAAGGCCTTGCCGAGGGAATCGAGCCGCTCCTTGATCCCGGCCAGCTCGCGGTCGTTGTAGTAGTAATTGTAGGTTTCATCGCGTCCGGCCTTGCTGAACCACTTCTCGGCGTTCCGGCCATGCATGCGAAAATAGCCGTCCCGGCCAACCGTGCAGTGCTGCAAATTGAATGACCGGCTGGACGTCGGATAGTCCAGGTTGCAGACGGCCACACCGAGCTCATCAAGAAACTCCAGCGCCTCCGGCTCTTCCCACGACTTGTGCCGCAGCTCCACCACCAGGCTGAACGCATCGTCAAAGTTGCCGACGATGGTCGTCAGGTGCCGCCGGGTCTGAGGCAGGTCCGCGAAATCGTACCGGAACTGCACCAGCAGATGCTTCAGCTTGCCGGCATCGAGGAACGGACCGAAACCCCGGTGAAACTGCTTCACCGTCTCGGCGTCGATCTTGCCCTCGTGGGTGAAGCTCTTGTGCAGCTTGGCCGTGAAAAAGAAATCCGGCCACTGCGCGGTCCGCCTCAGCCACGACGCCGTGGTCCGCTCGAACGGCGGCCGGTAGAATGTGCTGTTGATCTCGATGCAATCCACGAAGCGGCTCACGTACGCAAGCTGGTCCATCTTGGAATCGGTGTACACGATCCCCTGCCAGTCCGCGTACGACCAACCCGCGATCCCTATGGAAATCGGACAACTCATTATATCACCCATTGCTTTGTCGCTCGTCGCGCGAGACCTGTCATCCTCAGCGCCAGCGAAGGATCCGGGCATCGGATGGGAGCCCTCTTCGCAACGCTGCCGCTGCGGCTTTCCCGGCCCGGATGCTTCACTTCGTTCAGCATGACAACCTTCTCACAAGCGTTGACGGAACATTATTTGATGTCGGTTCGGATACACCCTACGACTTTGCCGACGATGCGCACGTCCTTGTCAAACTGCCTGATGTAGCGGGTCTTGTATCCGGCCCGTTTGTTGGCGGGTTTCAGGGCGATTCGGTGCTTCTGCACGAAGACCCTCTTGACCGTCGCCTCGTCGTCCAGCAGCACAACGCCGATCTGCCCGTTGGCGAGGGTCGAGGCGACTTTGACGAGCACGTAGTCGCCGTCCATGATCCCCTCGTCGGCCATGCTGTCGCCGGAGACCTTCAGTAGAAACGTTCCCCGAGAGCGGTCGACGAACTTTTCCAGGTCCAGGTAGCCCTCAACGTTCTCCTCGGCCAGGATGGGCTCGCCCGCCGCGACCCGACCCAAAATTGGAACGCCCTGCGTTTCCCGCAACCGCCCGAGATACGCCGGCGAGAGCCGTAGCCCTCGATGCCCGCCCGCATCCACAAGGTAGCCTTTCTTTTTCAGGTAGCCCACTAACTGATACACCGCATTCTGGGCCAGCCTGAAATGGCGTGCGATTTCCCGCTGGCTCGGGGGCGCGTTTTCCTCCAGCCGAGCGGCAATAAACGCCAGAATTTTCTGCTGTTTTTCTGTCAATGGCTCCATTACGAGCACCTCAAAACACTTTTATTCACATATATGGTTATTTGACCATAATGTCAACCCCCAAATTCCACCTGCTGTTAATTTTCTTCGCTCTCCGTCGCCGAAGCCACAGAAAAAACCGCCCTCCGGCCCCTCTCATTTCCACCGCCGCAGACAGGGGTCTCTGTTGCGTGTGGCGCTACATGAGCCCCGCGTGCTGAGCCATCGCCAAGTCCTTCGGACTTGACGCTGCCACCCGGCGCTGTCCACCGTCCACAACAATGATGTCCGAAAGATCGCACAGACACCCGGGACATGCCGATTGATATTGGCGCTTTGTATTCTCAAGGCCATATGATATCATATGACTATAGCGGTTATGGGTATACGTCGATGCAATCATGCAATCCGGATGCCGTGGCGCCGTCATGCTCCAGAGGAGTGGTTTCAGCAGAGAAGTGAAGGGGGCGATGAGATGACAGAGGAGCGTACTCCACAAACTCCTCGTCACTGGCAGACCCGGACCATCCTGCTGCTGGCCATCTCAACGATCCTGCCGGGCTCGAACGTGGCAACCGCCCAGCGTCGGGCAGACGAGACCCTGTCCAACCTGGCGGTCGGCAAAGAGTCCTACATGGTTCGCCTGACGGACAACCTTCCGCCGGCGTCGAACGGCAACGACGGGGATCTCTTCACGACCGTCCAGACGACCACCCGCACGGTGGACGGCTACTGGGAGGTTGACCTCGGGCAGGAATACGCGGTCTACGGCGTTCGCGTGCATGCCGCCGACGGTTTTGGCGATCGCATGACGCACACCACCGTGCGGCTCTTCGACGCGGGACACGAGTCTATCTACAGCCAGGAGCTTGATGATCTCGCACCGCCGACTTTCTACGTGGACTGCGGCGGGCCGCACCGCGCGCAGTACGCACGCGTCGGATTCGAACACAAGGAACGTTCCTCGCCCACCGGCGGCATTGAATGGCACCTCGGCCTCAAAGAGGTGATGGTCATCGGCCGCCCCGCTTCCGAAGTCGGCCTCCTATCGTTCGAGACCTCCGCTACTGAGATCCCGGCGGGCCAGCCGGTGACATTGACGTGGCGCACCGAAGACGCCGGCGCGATGTACCTGTATCCCGACGCAGGCCCGGTGGATCACCTGACCGACCGCAACGGCGCCGGCTCAATCACGCTTCGCGCGGACCGCTCCGTCGAGTACGTGCTCGTGGCCGAGGGCACCTTCGCACGCGAGGTCAACGCCGTGAGCGTGACCGTGGACGCCGAGACGCTGCCGGTATGCATCAGCGAGCTCGTCGCCCGCAACGAATTCTCATTCGAGGACGGTTACGGAGATCATCCGGATTGGATCGAGCTCCACAATCCGGGCAACGTCGCGGTCGATCTCACCGGATACGGACTCAGCGATGATGTGACTCGTCCGATGAAGTGGATCTTTCCCGAGGCAAGCATCCCGGCGCACGGGTACCTGGTCGTTTTCGCCTCTGACCGTGACGAGGCCGTCGATCCCGCCGGCGGCCTCCATACAAGCTGGAAGCTCAAAGGCGACGGTGAGTCCGTGGTGCTGGCGGCCCCGGACGCAGTGACGGTCATCGACGCCATTCTGGATTATCCCCCGCTGACTGACGACCTGGCCTACGGCCGGGACATGGAGGGAAATCTCACCTTGCTGGAGCCCACGCCCGGGCATATCAACCTGGCGCCGTCGTACGAAGGCTGGTTGGCGCCGCTGGTTTTCAGCCACGAGCGCGGCTTTTACGACGGCCCCTTTGAGTTGTCCCTTTATCATGACGACCCTGACGCCGAGATTCGCGTGTCCCTGGACGGAGACGTGCCGCAGTCTCTCTACACCGGGCCGATTCCAGTGGACGGCACCGCCGTCGTGCGCGCGTCCGTGACGCGAGGCACGCGGTCATACGTGCCGGCCGCGAAGCTGGGCACCTCCGTCGTGCGCGCGTCCGTGACACGCGCCGGATTCAAATCGCCCCGAATTCAGACGCATACGTATCTCTACATCGACGACGTCGCCACCTCATCGGTCATGGATTCCGGCATCGCGCAAGGTCGCCTCTACGCGGACCGCCTGCTCAAAGGTCTTCTGGATCTGCCGACGCTGGCGGTGGCGGTGCCTGTGCTACCCGATGATTATCGCGAGCGCGAGGCTTCGGTCGAACTGCTCTGGCCCAACGGCGCGCCGGCCGTTCAGGCCAACTGCGGCTTCATGCGTTACGGCGGCGCCTGGACCACGTTCGCCAAGAAGAACTACCGCCTCAAATTTCGCCGGCAATACGGCGCCCCGAAATTCAAGGCACCCCTGTTCAACGGCTTCGACCACAGCTTCGGCGTCCAGGAGAGCTTTGACGAGTTGGAGCTCGGAGGCGGCTCCCACGACATGAAGCAGCGCGGCTTCTACATGGCGGCCCGTTTCGTGGAAGACGCTATGCTGGACATGGGGAACCTGAACCCGCACGGCCGCTTCGTGCACCTCTACATCAACGGGACCTACTGGGGCCAGTTCCACCTGCGCGAGCGGCTCGTCGAGCACTTCCTGGCCGACTACCTCGGCGGCGAGCCCGAGGACTATCTCAATGTTCGAGGCAATGACAACGTCGGCAGCTCATTCACGCCCGGCACCCCCGATCCGCTGCACCGGTACTCCTGGGAGCGCGTCCGCGCCCTGGCCGGCTCCTACCAGGACGTGCGGGCCTATTTAGACGTAAACAGCCTGGTCGATTTCCAGTTGCTGTGGCTCTATGGCAATTGCGAATCCGAGTATCGAGCGGCCGGACCGGTCGACGCCGGTTCCGGTTTCAAGTTCTGGATAGCGGACGCCGACGGCTTCCTGCGCACCAGCGCCTTGAACCAGAACCGCACCTCCAACACCGGACCCGGAGGCCTCTTCGGCGCGCTGGTTGCGGAAAAGGACCCCGACTTCATGACGCTCCTGGCCGACCGGACGTATCGCCATCTGTCCCACGACGGCGCGCTGACACCCGAGGCCAACGCCAACCGTCTTCTGGCCCGGATGGCTGAAATCGAGGACAGCCTGGTAGCCGAATGCGCCCGCTGGAGATACCGCACGCCGACCAACTGGAGCGCGGCGGCTTCTCAGATTGTCGATGATCTATTTCCGGCGCGCACGGACCGGTTGCTGGGGTATTTGCGCAACCGCAAGCTGTATCCGGCCTTTGACCCACCCGAATACAACCAGCACGGCGGCGAGATTCAAGACGACTTCGGCCTGCTGCTAAGCGCCGGCGTCGGTACGATCTACTACACGCTGGACGGCAGCGACCCGCGTCTGCCGGGCGGCGCCGTGGCGCCGACGGCGCAGCTCTACCAGACCGCTACCTCCGGCGCGATGCTGATTCCTCCGGGCTCGACCTGGCGCTACTGGGACAAGGGCACGGCACCGGCCGGCGCATGGCGCGCGAGTGACTACTACGACGACGCCTGGAGCAACGGCCCGGCCCAACTCGGCTATGGCGACGGCGATGAGGCCACCGTCGTCAGTTTCGGCCCCAATTCAGGCAGCAAGTACATCACCACCTGCTTCCGCCATTCCTTCACGGTGAGAGATGCCGCCGAGATCGATCAGGTCATCCTGAATCTCGTGCGCGACGATGGTGCCGTGGTTTACCTCAACGGGGTTGAACTGTTCCGGGACAACATGCCCGCCGGTCAAGTCACTGCCGAGACCACCGCCGCCTCCGGGATCGGCGGCGCGGACGAATCGCAGTGGTTCTACTTCGAGGTTCCGCCCGAGAAGCTCATCGCCGGCCGCAACATCCTGGCCGTAGAAGTACATCAGAGTAGCAGGACAAGCTCGGATATCAGCTTCGATCTGTCCCTTGAAGCGAGGAGGTTTCGCGACCAGGACCCGATCGTGCTGCACGGCGACACCGTCGTCAAATCGCGCGTCTTGAACGGCGCACAATGGAGCGCCCTGAACGAAGCCCGTTTTACGATAGCCAAATAGATGGCGTCATGGTGCCTTGCTCTAATGGATCGAACGGTCGACAAGGCCCTCCGGTTTTACCGAAAGGCCAGTAAGGCGTCGTCTGTTCGCAGGTAAAGGCTTTCCTGATCCATCGCCGGGGTGGCGACCATGGATGCGTCGAGATCGACTTGGTGCGTTATCGAAAAAGCATCGCCGCACTTCACCACTGTGATCACTCCCCGGTTCGACGCCAGGTAAACGTGGTCATGGGCGATCACCGGCGAGGCGCTGTATTGGCCCGAAGCACCCAGGCGCTCCCGATAGACTACCTCGCCCGTATCGGCACGGACGCAGCTCAGGATGCCGCCCGACCGGACCAAATAGAGCCGGCCCGCGTGAAAGACGGGCGACGGAATCTCGGGGATGCCGCTGCGCAGGTTCCACGCGACGTGGGATTCGGTGACATCACCGCGTCCACCCGGCCGAATGGCAGCCAGATTGGGCTGACCGCTGCCGACTCGCATGTCAGCGGTAAACTCGTCCTTTGTCAGGAAACCATCCTTGTTCGTGTCACGCCAATTGAAGATGCCTTCCTGGCGTCTCCGTCGTGCCTGCGGGTCCGTGGGCAGTGGCATCCCGAACCCCGGGTGCTCGGGAGGAAGCTCCGGGCGGAAGGGCGAGGTGAAATACTCCGTGATCTCGTCACGCCCGATACGGCCGTCGCCGTCGCGATCGAAATGAAGCATCGCCTGCCAGAATGGTTCCGGGTCCAGTTTTGCATCACCACGACCGCCGCGCATCGACACCGAAACAAAGAGCCGGTTGTCACCGGCGACCGGTATCGCGATCGGCTCGCGCGAAAAACCGCTGGCGTGCCACTGCTCCTGGCCTGTGGTCGGATCGTACCCATAGACCCGCCCGTTGCCCAGCACGACCAGATCGGCTCCGCTGTCGTGTTGCCAGATCATGGGTGTGGACCACACGCCTCGATTGTAAGGACGAGGTGTTTCCCACACCCGTTCTCCCGTTGTCTTCTCCAGAGCGATGACCTTCGACCGGCTCAGTTTGCTGCCCTGCAGATTGGCATCGTCGTCCAAGACCAGGATGAGGTGTGGGCCATGCAAGATCGGTGACGTCGCCACCCCATACATGTTCTTGGGAGTAGGAATCGGTTTCTTCCATTGTTCCAAACCGTCGTGATCGTAGCACAGCAGTCCATACGACCCGAAATAGACGCACACGCGGCTTTCGTCGGCGCAGGGCGTGGACGCTGCGACGCTGTTTGTACGATGAACTCGCTCCAACGGCACCTTCGGGGCGCGCCGTTTCCACAAAACCTCCCCCGAACGCGCGTCGAGGGCCAACGTCGTCAATCGGTCTCCCTCTACGCCGGTCAGAAAGATGCGGTCTTTCCAAAGGACCGGCGACGATTTGCCCGGAGGCAGCGGCGTTTTCCATGCTGCTTGATCGGCAACAATCTTCAACGGCGGCGTGAATCCGGCGGCAAAGCCAGCACCATTTGGTCCGCGGAACTGATTCCAGTGCACAGATTCGGCTTCTGCAAAAAGGGGCCACACATCCAGCAACAGCAAGACAATAACAAGCGATTGAAATACTCTCATAGATTCTTCACCACTCACCAGGCATAGATGCTCTTCATCTGCCACGCATCGAGCGATTTAAGCACGGCTTTCTGGCCCTGTGCGCGCAGCGAGACACCGACGCTGTCGGGGCAACCGGGATAGACCCGCAGGGCCACGCACTGCCGGCCGTTCGCGAAAACCTCGACGATGGTCTTGTCTATAAACACGCGCAGCTTCACCGCTTCGCCCTTCTCCAGGGCCACCTGCGCCGTTTCCGGCGAGCGCGGTCGCACGTCCGGCAGGATGGACGAACGTGTATTGTCCAGCGAAATGATCCCCGGCAGCGGCCGTTTCCGGGTGCGGTCACGATAGCCACGCTCGGGCAGGAAGGTGATGCGCGTCACTTCTTCGGCATCGGTCGAACGCAGGACATTCAGTTCCACCATGGACGCGCCCTTCGGGTCGATCTCTGCCACCAGTTCCATGGCGTTGCCGCGGATCTTTTCCAAAACGACCTCCTCGTTGGCTGGGAGTGTCGTTGGGGCCACATGCAGATGGTGCGCGCGCAGCGATTCAATGTCACCGGCGGGTTCGATGCCCAGTTCGTCCTTGCCCATCACGGTCAAGCGGCGCGGCAGAGACATGATCTGATTCCAACCCTCGGTGGGCTTGGCCGGATTCATGTTGAAGATCACGATGACACCGCCCTTGCCGTCCGGACAGGCGGACGGTGCATGGACGCCGCCCGGGCCGCTGGGCCCGAAGTTGAAGTCGCTGCCATACGTGACCACAAATTTGTGCCGTCGGGTGTCGTAGTCCCCCAGGAGATACTTGCCGCCGCTGATGTGGCTGTAGTGCAGCAGGATGTGCCGGTCGCCGATCGGCCAGAAGTACGGGCAGGCGCCGTCGTCGCCGACGATACCGTATCGATCGTCTTCGAGAAACGGGTGCATGTATTCCCAGGTGGCCAGGTCCTTGGAACGATGCAAGAACTCGGCCCGTACGGGTTTCCCGCCGGGCCCGTGCGGCAGGGTGCCCGCTGTCAAAGCGTAATACATCCCGTCGGTCTTCCAGATACAGGGGTCGAAGATGTTGTAGGGCAGGCGCGGCTCACCTGGCTTGGCGTGGGGAATCACGGCCTTGCCCGTGACCTTTTCCCAGTTGAGCAGCAGCGGGTCACTGGAGACCGCCACCATGCTCCCGACCGTGGTGCCGTGGTACATGGCGATGACCCGGCCCTCCTCCACGAAGGCGGACCCGGAAAAGCAGGCCCTCTCCGGGTTGGGATAGATCGCATAGGGCAGATCGCGCCAGTGAATCAGATCATCACTGATCGTGTGTCCCCAGTGCTGGCGCGGGTCCTCGGGCGGGTACCCCTGGTAAAACATGTGCCAGCGTCCCTGCCAAAAGCAGAGTCCGTTCGGGTCATTGAGCCGGTTTTCCGGACTAACGAAATGGTAGCGCGGATGGTGAGGATCTTTCAAGAGCTTCTTTCGTGACTCCCTGAAGCGTTTCAGGAGCGGATTGTCCTTCAACTGCTTCTCCTGCTCAGCCAGGGTATTGGCAAAGGTGAATGTCGGCACCTTCGATTCATTGCCGGTCTTCTTATTCCGGGCCCCTGACACCTTGCTTGCCGGCAGCGCCAACACGGTCGCTGACAGAGCTGTCCGTTTGAGGAAACGACGACGGTTCATGGCGGCTCCTTTAGTCACTGGTTTGCGGGTGTGTTGATAATCCGGGCCATCGTCTTGCTGAAGAGGTCAAGTTCGGACTTGTTGTACACGCGATAATCCTGGTGATACAGATCGTGCTGCCAGATCTGGGGCTCCGGATCACCGGGGCGGTGCCCCCACGGCAAATCGGTCTGGGTCTTGCCGTTGACCAGCCCCCAATGCATGCAGCCGACCCTCTCCTTCGCAAACACGGGCAGGCAGGTTTCGACAACCGAACCGCGTCCGCGGTTCAGCCATTCGGTGTTGATCATCGGTCGATCGTGTTTCTTCAGTGCATCGATATGGCTGGAGAGGTTCTCAGCATTACCGTAATTGTGAAAGGTGATAATGTCGCTGTTGGCGAAGATCGGGCGGTTGAGTTCCTCGTTTCCGTTCCATTGACCGATAGTCAGCGGTTGCGATGGATTCACCTCACGCGCCCAGCGAAACACCGCTTCGGCCAGCGGGATCGACGTATTGCCGAGCCCGCCGTTGGTCGGCTCGTTGTACAGATCCCAAACCCAGACGCGCCGATCATCCTTGAATGCGGATATGACGCCCTTGACGTATTTTTCCAGGCGCGGCCATGTCTTCGAATCGCGCACCATGTTATGGCCCGGACTGGGTGTCCAACCATTGGCGTACCAGCCTTCGAGCACGTCGGGCTGGCGACCGTACGTGGGATTCTTGAGCCTCTCGTCCGATCCGAACGCACAGTCGTCGAACAGGGTGAACATCACCTTGATGCCGTGCCTGTCGCAAACCGAAAGGAAGGACGCCAAACGCTCTATGAACGCCTCGGGATCGTGCTCCCACACCACGAACGGCAGGACGACCCGCAGGCAGTTGAAGCCAGCCGCTTGAGCCAGGGCCAGCTCTTTGTCGATCGACGGCAAATCAAAGCAATACGGCATCCACATCTCGGTGTAGCTGATCGCACGCGCCGGTATGTAGTTGAATCCGCAGGGCCAGGGTTGATCTCTGTACCACTTCCACGCCCGGACGCGGGGCCAGCGATTCGGTTTTTCAGACTGCGGATTAGGGTAGGTTTCGCGCAGACGGCGCAGTTCCGCCTCCGTAATGGGCAGCATGCTGCAGTGTTTGGAGCCGGGCACCGTCTTGACCGCGATCTTCTTGAAATCGACAAAGTCGCTCGTTTCCCAGGCTTGCATGGGGCTGGTGAACGGATCGCCGTAGACGTACCACTTGTTTTGGCCGATCAACTGAATGACTTCCGGCCCTTCAGTGGGCTTGGTCTGTCCCTCAAACACGATCTTGCCGGGTTTTCCCTCGGCAAACGTGTTGGCCCCGGGGTCCAGCGTGCGCGATGTAGAGAGACGATTTCCCATCCGGTCTTCGACGCCCCCGGGCTTGTGGAATCCGTAGTAAACGCCGTCGTGTTCGACAATCGTCAAGTCAATATCATGTATGCCAATGTCATAAAACACCTGCGCGCGATCGGGCGTGATATCATCCCAATTGCGGGTGGTGACTACGTGCATGGTGTTGTGGCCGTCGAGAATCGAGGCCCAGAAGACATGAAACAGGCCCGAAGATTCTTCGTAAAAGAATTCCGGCGCCCAGGCGCGCTTACGCTCTGGAGGCACGACGTCGACCGGACCTCCTTTCCATTCGATCAGGTCTGCCGACTCCCAGTGAAAGATCGTGGGATGATCCCATCCTTTGGTATGAACCAGATGGAACCTGCCCTTGACCCGCTGAACGAACGGATCGCGCAATCGCACGCCTGCATCGAAAACAGGTTTGCCACCATTCAGCTCGTTCCAGTTGCGGGCATCACGACTCCAGGCATAAAACAGCTTTTCTTCCGGGCCGAAATAGGCCATCAGATACGCGGTGAAAGGTTCTGCCGCCTGCAAAACGGTTTCCCCCGTGACATTCCCTGCCAGAATGATCAATAGCAGCCATACGACCCTTGTGCATTTCCATTGTTTTGTCATTCGTTCTCTCTTACTTTTTCTGTATCCGATACAAGTGCGTCTTGGTACGAAGCAGCAGCGACTTGCCCGCCACCGCCGGAGAGGCACCCAGGAAACCGTCGAGCTGGTTGACGGCCAGAACCCGGAAGGCAGGCCCCGGTTCGATGATGGTCGTTTTGCCCTTCTTGTTGGACATGTAGATACGGCCTTCCGCATACAGCAGGGACGCGCCGTAATCGCCATCGAGCCGCTCGGTCCAGAGGGTCTTGCCCGTGGTCGCCTGTTTGCAGGCCAGCAGCCCCTTGTCGCTCATCAAATAGAGCAGATCGCCGACCAGCACGGGGGAACTCTCATGCGGTGCGTTCCTGGTCATCGTCCAGACCACGTGCGTGTCGGTCACATCACCGGCGCCGCCCTGACGTACGGCCAGCAGGTGGGATCCCCCGGGATTGCCGCCGGCATTGATGAAGAGCAGCCCACGCCCGCTAATTATGCGGGAGATGGGATTGTCGTCGCGATACCGCACGCGCCACAGCTCTTTGCCGGTGAGAGGTTCATGGCCGGTCACCAGCATGGCGCCGTTGTTGATCAACTGGGGCGTCCCGTCGATCTCCACGATGACCGGCGTGTGATACGACTTGAGCAGATACAACGGCTCGACCCCATCGTAAAGGTCCCTCGTACGGTCGTAGCGCCAGACGATCTTGCCCGTCTTCTTGTCCAGGGCGACAACGAATTGAACGTCGACACCCTCGAGGGGAACGACAAGGAGATTCTCGTACAAAATCGGCGAAGAAACCGGTCCCTGCATGTGATCGCAGTTCAAGTCGTCACGCCGCCACACGACCTTGCCCGTTTCCGTGTTGATGCAGGCCGTGCCATGGGTGCCGTAGTGAACGTACACGAAGCCGTTTTCCACGACAGCAGAAGGCGTGGCATAGGAGTTGTTTCGGTGAATCCGCTGAGGCTTCTTGGGACGAAACACTTCCACGTCATGGATGACTCGGCCGCTATTGAGATCGACGCAAACAGCGTAGAGAATCGTCCCTTTCTTCGTGGCGGTCGTCAGCCAAACCTGATCGCCCCACACTACAGGCGTGGAGTAGCCCAAGTCGTGTATGGCTGTCTTCCATACGACATTCTCAGTCTCCGACCAGTGCAGGGGCAGACCGGTGGCATCGCTGTGACCCTGGCCGGTCGGGCCGCGCCAGTCCGGCCAATTGCCATGATCGCTTGCCCCGGTGGTCTCAACGGCCGACAGCAACGTCGCGGCGACCAGAAACAACAGTATTGTGCCGCTTGTACGATTGAAGTTCACGTTCGAATTCCTCACTAATGCGTACACGGAATAGGACAGAGATAATGGCCATTTCAGCAGATTGTGCCAGAATACCCCGCCTTCGGTGTACGAGCGAGCGTTTTTTCTTGCCTTCCCGGCACCGCGGGTAGATCCTGTGAATCGTCCATTCAATGGCTTTGCTCTTGTCACGCCGGTGATCCTGGTATACACAAAACCATGAGATGAAACGGTCGTTCCGCCCAAAAACTTGCCACAAAACGCCCGCACCTATGAAAAACACAACAAAATTACGTCATACTAATAGATGCCTGAACAGTCCTTGTTTGGCTCTGGTGTGGTGATCTATGCTGGACGACAGGAAAATCCTCAAGAAACTGAAAGCCGGTGACAGGGAGGCACTTTGTCTTGTGTACGACAAGTACAAAGAGAGCCTGCGAACCATAGCCGCCTCCATGCTGCACGATAGGTGTGCGGCAGACGACGTTCTCCATGATGTTTTTGTCGCGTTTGCACGGAAGGCACGACAGTTACACATCAAAAGCAGCTTAAGGCGTTATCTAATAGCTTCCGTTGCCAATCGAGTCCGTGATGAATACCGCCGCAAGCGGGTTCATACCCTCGAATTGGACCGTGCAGAACCTGTTTGCTCGCGTGCAGGTGGCCCTGACAGCAGGATCATGGCCGACGAAAGAGCTCAGTTGTTGGCACATGCCCTGGCATCCATTCCCTTTGAACAACGCGAGGTCATCGTGCTGCACCTCAAAGGGACTTTGACATTTAGAGAAATAGCCCGAATGCAAAGCATTACCTTGAGTACGGCCCACGGCCGATATCGATACGGACTCAATAAACTACGCACATTGCTTGATGGGGAATTCAACGATGATCCCTGCTAAGAAAATCGAACATCATATTAGAAAGCTCACACTGCCGCCGACGCGCGAGGCTGACGAGCGCATCCTACAGGCTGCCCTGCATACCTTTGACGAGGCCGGCTCCGCTCAGACAACGCCGATCAATCCCCACGTTCATAACTGGGTGACCAGAACCGTTGCCGCGATCGTGGTGATCGCAGTGTTGATTTCTCTGGGCTATGGAGCCTCCAGGATCGTCAGGAGGCTTATGCTCAAACCGACGGAGAAAGCTGGACTGATCATTGACTTCAAGTTGGATAAGGATCTATATGCGGATCTAAGGGTTGGGACAAAGCAAGACCCCGAAATTGTACACACAAGCTCTGTCAGGCTCTTTGTGGAAGAGGGGCAGTTGCGCGGGACTCTGAGAGCCGATATCTGCTCTTGGCCCAAATTCAAATGGCGTACGCGTGTCGTCCTTCTGGACCACAGGGACAGGCGCTTGGCCTCTACCGAGCAGGTCAACGAAAACGGTGGGGTAGAATACCAGGGTCGCCGCGACTGGTTTCGTCACTGTATACACTTTGCCCTGGGGTCATTCGATAGTGAGCGCCTGGAGCAGGTACAAAGAGTGTCTATCCAATGCGAGCAGGTGCCTGCCAGGACTGAAGTCACACCCAACGCCTGGGTAGCCAGTAACGTCCTGCCGGTCGTCCACGGCCGGGTGACTCGTCCGGACGGTCGTCCGATTGCAAATGCGGTCGTTCAAATACGTGAAGAAAGAAAGGAAGGGCAAAGATCGATCGCTGCTCCGGATGTGTACACAGATGCCCGGGGCTTCTACTGCTTCGACGCCATACGCTGGGCCTATTCCGTCAGTGTCCTTGTGTATACAGATAGAACGTCCGGTGATAGGTACTGTTTTCAATTCAAGAAATTCAACAGGACTCTACAGGGAACCAACGAAGTCAACATCAGACTTGAAGCTCTACCATCAGGCACAGCTGTTCTAAAGGGGCAGGCCCTCACGCCTGACGGCGGAGCAGTGACGCAATTCAAGGTGGATGTTCGCAAGCCGATCGACTGGAAGAATCGATCGGATGAGTATCTATACGGATTTGGCTTTGTACAGTTTTTTGCAGATTCTCAGGGTAGATTTGCAATGTCCGGCCTGCCTTCGGGCACATATCAGGTCGCCTTGATGCCGACGATAAACGAGACAACGGGACGATCGGTTGATATCGCCGATCGCAGGGAGTATGTCTGCGAATTGACGGAGGGAAAGACCGCCGACATTACCCGTGCAACGGAAAAAGAGCCCACATGGTATGGACGGGTGCAGTTTGAGGACGGAACCCCCGCTGTTTTACCGGGTGCAACGACTCAGATCGTGGAGTGGTCACAAGGATATAATGAGGGGTGGACCGTTGCCATAATCGATGAAGAAGGCTGTTTTACAGCCCGCTTTTCCGAAGACACCCTGCAGCGTCTGAAATCAGGGGAAGTCTGGCTTACAGTCAACACAACAAAATCAAGGCGTGTCTTCAACAAGATCCAGACGGAGAGATTTCCATTCAGCCTCATGTCTACGGACAAAGAGAAGGCGGGACTTCTGACGATGAAGCGTCCCCAATTCTACTATGGGCGGGTCGTTTATGAGAACGGCAGGCCTGGCGTACCGCCTGCAGCGCCATGGCAAGGCGCCGGAGTCTCAATCCGATTGCGCTGCACACCAGCCACGTCACACAGTGCAGGCATCACAGAGCGTCTTGACAACCTTGACAAGCAGGGTTCTTTCTCCATCATCCTCACAGATGAGCAACATGAAAAGGTACAAGCAGGTGAGTATTCCCTCGAGATCATGCATCCCTCCTATGAAGATGAAAGAGTCAGCTCTCCCATAGACAACTTTCCGTCAGAACTGTTGAATCGCCAGCGCGACACCGTAAAGGCGCATACACTGCATCTCGAAAGCATGACCGGGGAACACAGACATCTTATGCAGTGTTTGGATTCCTATGACCTGCTGAAGATCTTTGACGCCATACTGCGGCAATGGCGTGCAGAACACAACGGAGAGTTTCCGGTAAACCTGGCTCAATTGAATTCTGCTGTCGACCCCGAGGTGTTTGCCCGGATTATGCAAACGATTGAATACCAGCGGCCCGGAACAACAGAACCTGAAACAGAATTGCATCTCATTGCCTACGACAAAAACCTGCTTGAGAAAATCCGAGGCACACATGTCCTGTTTTCCAATGGCGATATCGAGTTCTTGCCACAAAGGGAACTTGTAACCATTGACACTGCCAGTCGGTTGGACTGAAGCACCCTGACAAAACCATGCTCTGCGGCGGTTCGTTGCCTGTGATTTCTCTCTTTCAGTTCATCCGGGGTCGGCGCGCACATTCGCATGGTCTATGAGCGGGCCACCCCTGCAACCGTCGTTGAACCCTCCGGCGAACCAGACGAACCGGCCGTCGAGAACCTTCCCCCCGAGCCGGTCACATTATATTTCCACGAAATCCCCAAAGAGTGTTGAACGGATAACGGCTCACGTTTATCCTCCGAGTTCCGAATGAAGACGATTATTCGTGAAATTCATGCAGTTTTCGCTACGGTTGCGTAGGAAGGACAACGTGATGACAAATGTTCTCAGCTTGCCGGTGGTTATAATGCTGCTGTACGGCAATGCGATGGCCGCGGAGAGAACTCCCGCAGGCCAGCAACGTATGGCCGAGCCTGAGATCGGCAAGGTCGTCAGCGTCACGGAATTTGGCGTTGAACCCGACAGCCGGGTAAACGCGGTCAAGGGCGTTCAGGAGGCGATTGAAGCCTGTCGCAAGGAAGCTGCGGCGACGCTGGTCTTTCCGAAGGGACGGTATGATTTCTGGCCGCAACACGCGCGGGAGAAGGTCTATTACGAATCGAACAGCTACGACAACAATCCGAAGACCTGCGCGATCCTGCTTGAGGACGTCAAGGACCTGACCATCGATGGCTCGGGCAGCCAGTTCGTTTTTCACGGCCGGATGCAGCCGTTCACCGTCGAGCGCTGCGAGCGGGTGACGATTCAAAACCTGACGATCGACTGGGATATCCCCTTGACGGCCCAGGGGCAGATCGTCGACGTGGGCGACGACACCATCGATCTGAAGATCGATCCCTTCGAGTCGCCCTATGTCATCGAGGACGGCAAGATCGTCTTCGTAGGCGAAGGCTGGAAGAGCCGCTGGTGGGGCAGCATCGAATTCGAAGCCGACACGCACCTGATTCCCCCGGGCGGCGGGGACGGCTGCATGCGCGGCAACAGAAACTATCGCGCCGAGGAATTGCAGCGAGGGCTGGTCCGCCTGCACGATGCCAAAGGACGCACGCCGGCGCCGGGCAATTTCCTGGTCATGCGCCACAGCTCGCGCGACCACGCGGGCGTCTTTCTGCTCCACAGCCAGGACCTCCTGCTGCGAAACATCGACATGTTCCACTGTGGGGGCCTGGGAGTCCTGGCACAGTTCTCGCAAAACGTCCACCTGGACCGGTGCCACGTGCGCCCCAACCCGACCAGAGGACGCTACCTCAGCGGCCACGACGACGGCGCCCAGATATCGAACTGTCGCGGCCTCGTCCGCATTGAGAACTGCGAGTTCGCCGGCCTGATGGACGATCCGATCAACGTGCACGGCACGAGCGTCCGCATCGTCCGCAAGACCGCGCCCAACCAACTCGTCTGTCGATTCATGCATTCCATGAGCGTAGGCATGCAGTGGGGACACAGGGGCGACAGGGTCGCCTTCATCGAGAACGAGAGCATGCACACGTTCGCGCAGGGAACCGTGCGTACGTTCCGGCCGCTGAGCACCACAGAATTCGAGCTGACGCTCAAGGCCCCCGTTCCGGACCGTCTGGCCGAAGGCGATGCGCTGGAAAACCTCACGTGGTCGCCCGACGTGGAGATTCGCAACTGCAAGTTCGGCAGTTGCCGGGCGCGGGGACTGCTCCTGACCACTCCGGGCCGGACGGTGATCGAAAACAACGTCTTCGAGTCCAGCGGCTCGGCCATCCTGATCTCGGGCGATGCGAACGGATGGTACGAGTCCGGGGCCGTGCGCGACGTCCTGATTCGCGGCAACACGTTCGAGGCACCGTGCATGACGAACATGTACCAGTTCTGCGAGGGCATCATCAGCATCTTCCCGATCATCCCCGCCCCGGAAAAGGCCCCGGAGCCGTTCCACCGCAACATCCGGATCGAGGGGAACGTCTTCCACGCCTTCGACTATCCGGTGCTCTACGCCAAGAGCGTGGACGGACTGACTTTCCGCAAAAACCGGATCGTGCGGAGCACGCGCTACCAGCCCTACCACCGACGCAAGCACATGCTGAACCTGGAGTACTGCCAACGCGTCGAAGTTGCCGGAAACCGACTCGAAGGCGACGTTCTCGGGCGTGACATCCGCATTGAGAAAATGGACCCAGGCGAAGTGACACTTGTCTCCGGGCAGGGAATATCAGGACCGTAGGATCGACCGCAGTCGCGCATGACGAGCCGGCTGCGAACACTTCTGCGGAAGTGCATGTTTGAAGATTTCGACTCAGAGGAGGCCGTGATGGTTTCGAGATCGTTACTCGCGTTGAGTCTGATCGTTGCTCTGGCCAACGTCTCTCCCGTCGCCGCCGACCAGGAGGGCTGGGACCTGGGACCCTTTGTCAAACGGCAAGAGCCAATCCTGCGGCCGAGACCGGCATCCCGATTTCGCTGCCCTGTTCGGGGCCGGGAGGTCCGCTGGGAGCAGCAGAACGTGTACAACCCCGCCGCCGTGGTGCGGGACGGAAAGGTCTACCTGCTCTACCGAGCGGACGACAAGAGCCTGGATCTCAAGTGGGGAAGAACCTGTCGCATCGGCTTAGCCTGGAGTGAAGACGGCGTCAACTTCACCCGGCATCCGGAGCCGGTCCTCTATCCGGACAACGATCCGTGGAAGAAATACGAGTGGGAAGGCGACTGCGAGGACCTCCACATCATCGAGGGAGAAGACAGCACGTATTACATGAACTACACCACCTGGAACGGCCGCTCGGACACCATGTCCGTGGCCACCAGCAGCGATCTCTATCACTGGACCAAGCACGGCCCGGCCTTCCGCAAAGCCGGCAAGATCGGCGGACGAAGCGGCGTAGTCGTTTCCCGGCGTCAGGGCGACCGCCTGGTCGCCGCGAAGATCGACGGCAGATATTGGATGTATTACACGCATCCCTGCGCCCTGGCCTGGAGCGACAATCTCATCGACTGGACGCCGGCGAACAAATCGGTCTGGCCGGGCGGCCACGAATCCGGAGCGGTCGCCCTGCTCGGCACCGACGGCATCCTGCTGATGTTCAACGGTACGATCTGGCCGGCCCGCGGGATCTGGACGCTCGGCCAGGCGCTCGTCGACCGTCACGACCTCACGACAGTGCTCAAACACCAGGACCAGCCCTTCCTCTACCCCGAACATGACTGGGAAACGAGGGGATTCATCGAGCGCACGACGGTCGCTAACGGCCTGGTCTACTTCAAGGGACAATGGCTGCTCTACTACGGCGCCGCCGACAGGGTAATCGGCGTGGCCACCTGTACGACAAGGAGAAAATGATGCTTTCGAAACCGTGGTTCCTATCGAGTCTGATTGTTGCTCTCGCCGGCGTGGCCTGCGTCGCTTCTCCGCAGGACGTAACGCCGCCGGCAAACGCTCCCGCCTCCGTCGAGTGGAATGCCCGCGAAGGAAAGCTGTCGCTGCGGTATCACGACACTGTGATTCTCGAGGCCACGGTTCGCGCCGAGGATGGCGACGGAGGCGTAGTGGAAGGGATTTCTGTCAAGCTCCAGCGGGCCGAAGGTCTGGGCGACCGGGTCGAGCAGCGTCTGAGGTTCACCCCGATCGGCCCCCAAGATAATATCCAATTGGTCCTGCGCGGGACCGTCCGTGGCAGCACCGAGGCGTTTCCCGCTGAAACTCGCTCCGCCGCACAGGACCGTTTCCCCTACGTGCGCAACAGTGTCGGACTCAGCCGGAATCTGCGGAACAATGCGGTCTATGACCGGCGCTGGGACTGGGTCCTGATCGGCCCGGCCGACGGCCAGACCCGTATCCGGCCGACGCTTGAAGGAAACGAACGAGTCACCTTTTCCTGGACCAGTCGCGGCCCAAGCATCGAACTGATCTTTCGTCCGCGTTTCTATCAGAAACACAAAGATTTGCCCTGCTTCGAGCCGTGGACCTACAAGGTCTGGCAGGGATCGCTCACGGGGTACTGCACGTGGTGGGCGTACCGCGGGGGTTTCACGCAGGAGACGCTCGATGCCATGCTCGAACTATTCGTCGAGAAGCATCTTCCCGACTTCGGGTACGACTACATGCAGTTCGACGACACCTACCAGCAGGGCAACGGCAGTTGTCCCGAGAACTGGCTGAACTGGGACAAGAGAAAATTCCCCGGCGGCTGGATCTACTCCATCAAGGCGATCCGCGACGCCGGCATGAGCCCCGGCATCTGGGTCCACCGCGTCCATCGCCCGAGCGACCCGCACGTCGCCAACATCGGCAAGGCCCATCCGGACTGGTTCATTCACAAGCCCGACGGCTCGCTCTTTGCCGACCACGGCTTCTACGTGCTCGACACCACGAATGAGGAGGCGGTGAACAACATGGTCCGCAAGCTCTACCGCGGACTGGAGAAACAGGGCTGGGATTACGTGAAGATCGACGGGACCGGCGATCTGCTTCGCGCCTACCAGAACAAGGCCTGCGCCGAGTTCTTCGACAGCCATCCCACCACTCCGGAGCAGTCGCTGCGCCGGTGGGACATCGTCGCCCGCGAAGAATTCGGCCGCAACGTCTACATCCTCGCCTGCCACACCGTTGGGAACGCCCGCCATGTGATCGGGCTGGTCGACGGCGCCCGGCTGAGCAACGACGGATTCCAGCCGCGGACCCTGGCGCAATACAACTTCATGGAAGGCGTCCTCTGGCGGAACGACCCCGACCACTGCGACGTGCTCGGGCAGTGGCTGATGGATACAAACGCCCTGATGCCGGTCTTCGCCATGGACGCGCCCGTGCCGGCTCGCAGCATCATCCGCCCGGCCATCTGCACCATGGCCGGCGGCGTGCTCATGCTCAGCGACAAGGTGGAGGTCTACCAGGACGACCGAAACATCGAGGGCATGAAGCGCAGCGCGCCCGTGCTCTTCACCACACCCGGGCAGCTCTACAGTTGCCAGCGCCGTCCCGTTCCGTGGTGGTTGCAGGAAATCGACCGCCCCTTCGACCACTGGTCCGTGCTGGCGCGGATCCAATGGGGCGAGAAAGAGAAAGACAAGCATGTGTATCACTTCAAGGGCGTCGGGCAACAGGAGGTCAGGTTCGCGGACCTGGGCCTTGAAGCGGACCGCGAGTATCTGGTCTGCGAGTTTTGGAACCAGGAGTTCCTCGGGAAATTCAAGGGCTCGTTCGCCGCGCCGGCGATGGACGAGAATACCGGAATGGACGTCTTCGCCATCCGCGAGGCCCGCCCGCATCCGTGGGTGATCTCAACCAGCCGCCATATCTCCCAGGGTGGCGTCAGCCTGCTCGACGAAGCGTGGGATGCAGAGGCGAAGATCCTCTCGGGCAAAAGTGCGGTGGTGGTCGGAGACCCGTACGTGATGACGGTCCATCTTCCCGACGGTTTCCGAGTCGCCGGCGCCGAAGTCGCGGGCGAAACGGCCGAGACGGCCAATCACAAAGAGACCGCCACCATTCGGATCGTGCCCTCAGCGACCAGGACCGTCGAGTGGAAGATCCGATTTTCCGGGCCCGCTCCGAGTCTCGGGGCGAACGAAATAGAAGCGATCAAAGCCGACATGACATTCTTCACTGATCCCAGTTGCCGGCAGTTGAAAACAGGCGTGAAGCTGAAGGATCTCGAGGAATTCCACAGCGACTTGCTCAGGGCCGTCGCCGGGAAGATGCTCGCAGGCACGTATGACAGGACGTACCGCGCCGCCGATTACGAGGCGTACCCCTCGCCCCGCGAACTCGGCCGTACTCTCAAGTTGGGCGACGGCTTCAGCCGGTACGAGAACATCACAGGCATCTGCCTGGAACGGGGCCAGCACGCGGTGTTCGTCGGACATACCGGCGGCAAGGAACTCTCCCTGCTGATTCCAAACTGGATGCGAAAGCCCCCTGAAGGAATCAAGCCGACCAAAGACCCGAATGGATGGGGCCTCCACAAGCAGCGGATCGCGCTCGAGGAAGGTGTGAACGTCATCGACGTGAAGAAAGGCGGAAACGTATACGTCAGCTACTTCGACGACCATGCCGAGACGGCCCCCAGGGTGCCCGTCCACTTTCCCACGGGCAAGGTCAATGGCTACTTCGATGCCTCCAGGCATACCAACGCCGATTGGGACCGCCTGCTGGACGAGGCGGTGAGTCCCATCATGGATGCGCGCGGCAAGCATATCCAGGTCGCCTATCCCGTTCAGTGGTTCAACGTGTACACCCGCGGCAAGGGCGTGGAATTGATCCGCAACTACGATACCCTGCTCCATCATCACTACACCCTGATGGGATTGGTCAAGTACAACAAGGTGCCGAGGAATCGCATCCTGGCGCGCGTCAACTTCAATTACTACATGTTCCGCGACGGCGACGGTGTCGCGTACCTGGGCAACAAGGGCACGATGCGCATGGTCGCCGATCCCAACGTCGTGATCGTCGGCGACCCCTGCTGGGGTTTCTGTCACGAGGTGGGACACGTGCTGCAAATGCGCCCGCAAATGACCTGGGGCGGCATGACGGAGGTCAGCAATAACATCCTCACCATGTACACGGTTACCACGATGGGCAACAAGAGCCGCCTCAAGGCGCAGAAGAACTATGCCTCGGCGCGAAAAAACATTATCGAGACGAGCCCGAAGAAGTCCTTCCTGGAATGCCCGAACGTATTCGACCGCCTGGTTCCTTTCTGGCAGCTCCATCTGTATTTTTCGCGAAACGGCCGGCCCGACTTTTATGCCGACGTGATGGAGCAGATGCGCCGCCGCCCGGATGCCGGGCGCGGCAACGATTCGATCCGGAACCAGTTCGAGTTCGTCAAGATCTGCTGCGACATGGCCAGGCTGGACCTGACGGACTTCTTCGACAAGTGGGGATTCTTCCGGGTCGGAGAGATTACCGTGAAGGACTACGGCCAATATCATTACACGATCACGCAACAGATGGTGGACGATACCAGGTCGTACATCGCAGAGAAGAACTACGAAGAGCCCGAGGAAGACATCACCTTGATCGAGGACTGATGCCCTATGTGGCATCGCTTTGCCGTGTGGGTCTTTCCGTCTTGACGCCGGCCTTTCTTTCTGATAGGGTCGGGTCGGCTTGGGGCGGTGCCAATGGACGACGGCGGCGGCTTTGCCTTAGGCTCGTTCAGCGTCTGCAAGCGCTGGTGGATGACGTCTCCGGCGTCCTCATGTGGAGCTTTGCGGGAGCACTCATCCTTCCGGCGAGGTTTCCCCTCCATGACCTCGCCCGGACAATTCTGATTCCACGGAAAGAACGAAACACGTTGGAACGTCTCACGTTAGAAAGGACGACAATGCAAGCCATCAGACTCACCATCATTCTCACGCTCACCGCTTTCAGCGGCGTGGCGTTGGCCTCTTCGCAGCGTCTCTGGCAAGAGATCCCGCCCTCGGCCAGCACCGCCTGCCGGGCGAATCCCGAGGTTGAGGGAAGACAAGCGCACATTGACGAACAGGTCGCCCATGCCGATCGCGTCGAACTCATTCTGATGGGAGACTCCATCACGCATTACTGGGAAACCGGAGACAAATACAAAACGACCTACACTGAATTGACCGCGGACCGCCATGCCGTCAACCTGGCGGTGACCGGCGACGTCACGCCCGGCATGATCTACCGGCTGGAACAGAGAGGCCATCTCGATTTCAAGGACGGCGTGACTCCCAAGGTGGCGATGCTTCTTTGTGGCACCAACAACCTCCATCGCAAGATGCTGGACCTGAAAGGAAGGGACTCGGACCCCCGGGAAGTGGCCGACGGCATCCGGGCGATCATCCAGATTTTCGTGCGGCGTTTCCCCTCCATCAGGATCGTCAACCTTGCCGTGTTCCCCACCCGATGGCACCAGGGATGGCGAGCCACCAACGAGATCACCCGGGATTACGCTGACGGTCGGCAAGTTCTCGCGCTCAATCTGGAACACCTCTTTCTCAACGAGGACGGATCTTTGAACAAGGACTTGATGCCCGACGGCATTCATCCCAACGCCGCTGGTTATCGTGCCTGGCTCGACGCCATGGGTCCGCTGATCGATGAGCTTATGGAGGCCGAACCGCTGGAGCCGGTGACCATCATGCCCCTTGGGGGCTCCATCACCGAAGGAAGGAGTTCGGCGACCTGTTACCGGCGCTATCTCGACGGCATGTTGCGCCGGGCCGGACACATGGTCGATTTCGTGGGCAGCCGTACCAGGCACGACAACAACCGGGTAGCGCCGGACTCGTACCAGTACGACTATGACCATGAGGGCAACTGGGGAAAGACCTCCGGCTGGATTGCCGAGCATGTCGGAGAGCTGGCCGGCAACAGCACCCCTGACATCGCCGTGCTGCACATGGGAACGGAGGATCTCCTGGCGGGGACCGGGACGACCGACAGTGCGATCGAGAATGCCGTCGCCAATATCGAGCGGACGATCGCAGCGCTGCGGGCCGTCAACGGCGAAGTGAAAATCGTCCTGGCGCAGATCATTCCCACCCGCTCGCGCGATGTCGCTCATCCGGATACGGCCGTACGGGCGCTCAACGTGGCCATCGCAAAGCTCGCGGCCACGACGACCACAAAGACCTCTCCCGTGGTGCTGGTGGACCAGTACAGCGGCTTCGACGCCCACTCTGATTTGAGCGAAGACGGTGTGCTTCCCAGCGCAGCGGGAGCCAGGAAAATGGCCCGGCGGTTCTTCACCGCGATCGACGACTTGATCGACGAGCGTCAAGACCGAGCCGCAGCGCACGCCGAACGCGAGCCCTTGGCCTCCAGTTGCGACTGAATCGTCTGGGAAATGAAACCACGGACTCACATAAGGGCAACTTGTATCATGAAACATCTGTTTGACATCTGTGTGACAGTGATGATGTTGTTGCCGGCCCTGACGGTCGGGACCACGCAGGCCGGGACGAGACTGGATCGTCATGAATTCATGGTCGAGGGACACACCGCGTTTATCATCGGGCCCTCGAAGTCGTCACCCGGGCGGACGCCCTGGGTGTTCTACGCACCGACGCTCGGGAACGGGCTGCCCGGTAAGGCGGAAGACTGGATGTTCCGCCAGTTCGTGAAAGCGGGGATCTGCATCGCGGGTGTGGACGTGGGCGAATCGTACGGGAGCCCGGCCGGCCGGGCCGTATACACAGCTCTGCATCAGCACCTTACCTCGAAAGAAAGCTTCGCCTACAAGGCCTGCCTGCTTGCACGCAGCCGGGGAGGTCTGATGCTTTATGGCTGGGCCATGGACAACCCGGACAAGGTCAGTGGCATTGCGGGCATTTATCCGGTATGCAACCTGGCCAGCTATCCCGGCGTCAAGCGAGCTTGCAGCGCCTACGGCATGACAGAGACCGCGTTGTCCGCGGCGCTGGCCGAGCACAACCCGATCGATCGCCTGGCGCCACTGGCCAGGGCTGGGGTCCCAATCTATCATATCCATGGCGACGCCGATGGAGTGGTTCCCCTGGAGGCGAACTCCGGACTTCTGTCCGACCGGTACCGGAAGTTGGGCGGCAAGATGCAACTTCACATCGCCAAGGGCCAGGGACACAACATGTGGGAGGGTTTCTTCCACTGCCAGGGGCTCGTGGATTTCGCAATCGAAAGCGCCAAGCGCGCGACACGGCCGTACCTGGTTTTCCTGTTAGGCGGACAATCCAACATGGACGGATGCGGTCGCGCCGAAGAGCTTCCCGAGACGTTCGAGGATCATCCCGATAACGTGGTCATCTGGGACAACCGAGCCAAGGCGTGGGCAGCGTTGGAGCAAGACTCTTTCGCCACGGCCAGGAAGCGGCAGTTCGGCCCGGAGATGGCATTCGGACACCGACTGGCGCAGGCCTACCCCCACCATATCATCGCCATGGTCAAGACCTCCGCCGGCGGTACGAAGCTGCACACGCAATGGACGCCCGGCAAGGTGATGTACCAGCGTTTTACCAGCAACTATGAGAATGCACTGGCGCAACTGAGAGAGGCCGGCTGTCCGTACGACATCGCCGGGATGCTCTGGATGCAGGGAGAGTCCGATTCGGAGACGTTGGAGATGGCCCATGCGTACGAGGACAATCTCAAGCGTCTGGTCAGCGATGTTCGCACGCGGACCCAAAATGACAGGCTGCCGTTCGTGATGGGACGGATATCCTCGAGCCTGCTCAAGAAGACGCCGTGGAATTTCGATCACGCCAAAATCGTTCAACAGGCTCAGGAAGCCGTCGCGGCCCGGGACGCACACGTCCATATCATCAACACGGACGGACTGAGCACGCTGAAAGACAACACGCACTTCGACACACCGGCGCAAGTGAAGCTGGGCGACGACATGGCTCGAATCATGATCCGGGAGCTCCGGGAGAATTGCGGCACGTCCGGCCGGGCGCCGGCGGAAGATGACGTGGTTCTGAACGTAAACTGGAGCAATTTGCTGTCGGATCACGGTATGGTCTGGACGAGGCTGCCCTCGAACCAAACCGAGGCGCCCCATCTCGGCAACGGGGCAATCGGGTCGATGTTCTGGTTTGAAAAGGGCCGACTGCGCCTGCAGGTGTATCGAGCGGACGTGCACGATCATCGCGATCACACGTACGGCTGGTCCGCGTACAGTCGGCCGCGGTATGGAATCGGACACTTCATGCTGAAACCGAAAGGGACCATCACCGGCTGTGACCTGAGACTGGATATCTACAATGCCCAGCTCGCCGGGACGGTGACCACGGACCGCGGCGTGCTCCATATCAGGCACCTGGTTCATTACCACGACCACGCAATCTTCACGGAAATCACCACGTCAGGCGACGAAAGCGATCTCTCCTGGCAGTGGCACCCTGACGCCGCAACGACGGGGCGCGGCGGTTCGCCGGCAGCCAAGGGCTACGGGAGTCGTTACGCTCCGTATAAAACCGCGAAGAATCCCGAGCCGGCCCGTGCGGTCAGGGACGGCGCAGACCTGTGCATTCAGAACCTGTCGGCCGGTGGGCAGTACGCTACGGCCTGGAAATGCACCACGCTGGGAGCGAACCGGCAAGCCCACGTGGTGACGATAGCGAACACATATCCCGAAGCCAGAGCGGCCGAAGAGGCCCTGGCCGGTATACGTCGCGCCACGGCCGGGATTCACGACTCGCTGAAAACCTGGATTGCATCCCATCAGGCATGGTGGCACGACTACTATCCCGCCAGTTTCGTCACGTTTCCCGAGACGACAAGCCGAACGTTCTACTGGAATAATGTCTATCGATTGGCGTGTTGTACCCGCCCTGACGCCAAATATATCGACACGCCCGGCATGTGGAGTTCGCGCGGCCCCTGGCCGTACAGCACCCATGATTTCAATACCCAGGTCGCCCACTGGCCCGTCTATGCAGCGAACCGACTCGATCTCGGCAAAGCCCTGGTCGAGACGGTGTACGACAACCGTGCCAACCTGATCGAGAACGTGGTGCCGAGCGCCTGGCAGAGCGATTCGGCGTTCCTGCCACTGGCGACCGCCTTCGACCTGAGGGGCAAACGCGATGGTGACATGCGGTACCATGATTGCCTCGGCTGCCTGACCTGGGTGCTTCACAACTGCTGGCTGCAGTACCGCTACACCATGGACGACGCCATGCTCCGGGAGAAGGTGTATCCCATCCTGCGGCGCAGCATCAATTTCTACCGCCACCTGTTACGCGAAGGTGATGACGGAAGGCTTCATCTGCCGGCCTCTTTTTCGCCGGAGCTTGGTGTCGTGGAGGACTGTAATTTTGATCTGGCCCTGCTGAAATGGGGATGCCGAACGCTCATTGATGCGTGTCGGAGATTGGAAATCGACGATCCGCTGCTTCCGAAGTGGAAGAGCATCGTGGAACGGTTGACGGATTTCCCCGTGGATGAACATGGCTTTATGATGGGAAGCAACCGTTCGGGGCCGGTCGACCATCAGCACATGTCCCATCTGATGATGATCTATCCACTCTACCTCGTGACTGTCGAGCAACCCGGGACAAGAGCGTTGCTGGAGAAGTCGGTGCGAAGATACGATCCGACCGGCATGCCCAAAATGGCCGCGACACAGAATTCGCCGGCGGCCGCCGCGCTGGGATTGGGCAATCTGGCCCACAAGCGAATGTCCGACATTCTGCATCGCGAAGCGCCGCACGAGAAACTGGGTCGCAACGGCATCTATTATCTTTCCACCCCGTGTATTGAGACGTCGCTGGGTTTCAACACCTGCGTTCATGAGATGATGATTCAAAGTTGGGGCGGCGTCATTCGGGTATTTCCCGCCATGCCCGACGTGTGGCAGAACGCGGCATTTCACAATTTCCGCACGGAAGGGGCATTCCTGGTCAGTGCCGCGCGAAAGTCCGGCCGCACCCGTTTCGTGCGTATCGAGAGTCTGGCCGGGGAACCCTGCGTGATCCGACCCGCTCTGGACGGAGAACTGAAGGTATCGAGCAATCGCCGGGTGGCCATTCGCAAAATAGGCAACGGGATGTATTCTCTTGATTTGCGAAAAGGAGAATCCGCCATTCTCTATGACGGCCGGGAGCGACCGAATCTCTCCATCGAACCGATGCCGGTCAATGAGAGTGAACGCAATTTCTTCGGGCTGAACTGACCCTCGCGTGACTTGTGCGTTGAACTGGAGATCTCCGAAACACGATATTGCTTGTGGGCAGATGAAAGATGGGCTGCCCTGAGAGTAGAGAAACGCCTTCGGCACTGACAGCTGGCGAACTTCTTTGGAAGGGCCAATCATGCGAAAAGCTATCGCGACCATCTGTTTCGGATTGTTGTTTGTTTTCTCACGGGCCGTGAATGCCGAACGGATCGACCTCGGCACCCTCCTGGAAGAGATACTGGACCGCGCTGGCATCGCGGAGTTTCCCGAGCCCGCGTTCGTCTGCAAGCAAGCCAGCAGCTACAACCGGCGTTCCACGACGCCGGGCACGCCTGACTGGTTCGCCGGAGGTGATTTCGACCAGTTCTACGGCTGCGAACACGCAAACGGACGCGATGAATGGATCATGTTGGACGTGAAGGGGCCCGGCGTCGTCACGAGATGGTGGCAGACCCAGTACCAGGGGGCCGGAACGATCCGAATCTATCTCGACGGTGCCAGCGAGCCGATCTTTGCCGGGACGGGAGACGAACTCATCGGTGGAGACGCCATTACCGGCCCGCCCCTAGCGGCCAACCGAGGAGGCGGTCGCAATCTCTATCTGCCGATTCCCTTCCGCGAGCACTGTAAAATCACTTTCGAGAGTCCGAGTGCCGACGCGAAATTCACACAACCAACGCCCCGCTTCACCAACCACTCGCTCTTCTACATCATCGACTATTTGCAGTACCCCAAGGGCACCGAGGTCAAGAGCCTTACCCGGTCGGACCTGCAAGCCCATACCGAATTGATCGCGAAGGTCGGGCGCGAGCTTCTAAGACCCGAACGCAATTCCCTGCCCATCCGGCGCACCGTCCGGGGCGGCAAAGATCAACTCCTGCCCGGGGAATCCATGACGCGCAGCGTCGCAGGGCCGGGTGCGATTGCGCAACTCCGTCTGCGTCTCGACACCAGGAACATCCCGCAAGCCCTGCGATCGACGGTCATCACGGCCGAGTTCGACGGCAAACAGAGAATCTGGGCCCCGCTGGGCGAGTTCTTCGGCTCGGGCCTGGGCGTCAATCCCTATCAAACATGGTGGCGCAAAGTGGACAAGGACGGCTGGATGACCTGCTGGTGGCCCATGCCGTTCAAGGAATCGGCGCGAGTGAGCGTCATCAACTACGCAGCGGACGAGTCGGTCGAACTGGATTTCGGGGACATCGGCATCGCCGATTGGCACTGGACGGACCGGACGATGTACTTTCACACCGCCTGGCGTGGCGAGAACCTCAAAGTGTTCGTCGGTGACGACTTCGCCAACATGGAGCTCTGGAACTACATCACCATCGACGGCAAGGGCGTGTACGTGGGCGATTCGCTGTCGCTCTTCAACCGCCCGCGCATCCATTGGACGGACGGCCGCTGGATCGGTCCCTGGTGGGGCGAAGGGGACGAACAGATCTGGATCGACGGCGAATCCTTCCCCTCGCACTTCGGCACCGGCTCGGAGGATTACTTCGGCTACGCCTTCAACCACACCCTTCCTTTCGACGCACCGTTCCACGCCCAGCCCATTGCCCGGGCCAACTGGGGTGTCGGCCATACCACGAACGTGCGGGGCAGAATCCACGACCGCATCCCGTTCAAGAACAAGCTCAAGTTCGACATGGAACTATTCCATTGGCAGCCGAATCGAAAGATCGACTACGCCACGACCACGCACTGGTACGCCTTCGACGGCGCCACGAGCAACGGTCTGATCACGCCGGAGAAGGTGCGCGAGAAGGTCGCACAGCCGGCACAGCCCGGGCAAACGGCGGCGGAATTGCCCACAGAGGGCACGCTCGAGCCGCTCCTCGGCGCGCCGCGAATGGATATGCAGCAGGTATTCTCGGGCGACCGCTTTCCCACGGTGGCGGTCGCCACCGACGGCACGGTGCTGGCCTTCTGGAACGGGGTCAAGGTCCGGCGCAGCGAAGACGGCGGCAAGACCTGGAGCGATGAGATTCCCGTCGGCAAGGGATTCATGGGCGGCGGCGTAACCGTCGATGAAAACACAGACGATATCCTGGCGTTCGTCCAGGCGGCGCACCCCCCTGCCGCGATCTCGGTGTATCGCTCCACGAACCACGGCAAAAGCTGGCACGCCCAGGAAACCGTCATCCATCCGGACAAAGACGGCCACGCGCCCTCGATGCACATGAACGAGCACGGCATCACGCTGCGTCACGGCCCGCACAAGGGGCGGCTGCTGCGGCCCACCCGCTGGTACGCGGGCAAGAACGAACGCGCCCGCTGGCCCGAGCACTACACCAACGCCATCTACAGCGACGACGGCGGCAGAACCTGGCACACCAGCGACCCCTTCCCCGCCAACGGGACCGGCGAAGCCACGCTGGCCGAACTCTCCGACGGGACGATCTACTACAACAGCCGTCGGCACTGGGCGCCGCAGGGCGAGAATCCGCGCCGCCGGTGGACCGCCTGGAGCCACGACGCAGGCCGGACCTGGAAGGACCTGTCGATCTGCGAAGTGCTGCCCGACGGGGATCAGGTCCGCGACTATGGCCTGATGGGCGGGCTGGTGCGCCTGCCGGTGCGCGGCAGAGACGTCCTGATCTTCAGCAATATCGAGAGCCCGGACGGCCGGCACCACGGGACGGTGTGGGCCAGCTTCGACGGCGGACGCACCTGGCCGGTCAAGCGCCTCGTGTACGAAGGCGCGTTTGCCTATTCCTCGCTCAACGCGGGCCGGCCCGACACCCCGGGTCAAGGCTGGATCTACCTCCTGTTCGAGGGCGGGCCCAGGGGCGGAGGCACCATGGCGCGCTTCAACCTGAGCTGGCTGCTGCAAGGCGAAAAAACCGGCGACGGCAAGCTACCCGCCTGGCTGCCCAACGCATCCACTCACGACAACGCCGCCGAAAAACGCCCCGCGCCCCAGCTCGGCTAAAGCAACCACGCCAGTTACAACATTGCCGTGACGAAAGAAGAGCTGCTCAAAAACACTGATTTCCTCAGCGAGAATCTGCTGTGCTACGCCTGCGACAAGGTGGGCGGCATCGAAGCGAAAGGGGTAGCCCCCTCCATCGGCGTTTATCCGCGTTCATCGGCGGTTCCACTTTGCACTTTGCTATGTCGTTTTGCTATTTGCCTTTTTATATTTGATTTACGGCGATTCCTCCTCGCCAGTCTCCCACCAGAGACGCGGATAGTCCTGGCCTTCAAGAATCCACCAGATATCGTCGGTGCCGTTCTCGGTCTCGTCCACGAAGTCCCAGCCGGCATCCAGGAAGGTGCTGGCCATCTGCATTTCGGCTGTCGTCTTGCCGTAGCTATCGTCGCAATCCATACCAATGCCGTGACTTCCACACATATTGGACAATCCGCTGGTTTCAACATCCCAGAAACCAGAAGTGATGCGGCCACCGAAGCCAACCAGACCACCAACATTTTCGTTGCCTTCGACTTTGCCCGTGCTGTAGCTCATGCTCACGCTGTCATGATTCGAACCCATGAGCCCACCTATTCTGGCCTCTCCGCTGACCGTGTCAGTGCTGTAACTAGCCCTGATACTGCCGCAGTTGTCGCCCACGAGGCCACCGACATCGTGACTCCCTGTCACCGTGCCGGTGCTGTAGCTCGCTATGATACTGCCCCAGTTGTGGCCCACGAGACCGCCGACACTGGAAGTCCCCGTCACGGTTCCCGTGCAACAACTCGTGGCGATGGTGCCTCCGTTCAAGCCTGCTAACCCACCAATGCGGAAGCTCCAACCAGTGACGTTGACATCGACCAC
>Ga0272441_10001319_pt1 | contig 53069 bp, 57 predicted proteins | sample SSMProp6N_FD_193582 | JGI IMG/M metagenome (GOLD analysis project Ga0272441, IMG submission 193582) | Marine sediment archaeal communities from Little Sippewissett salt marsh, Falmouth, MA, United States - SSM-Prop-6N | ecosystem: Environmental > Aquatic > Marine > Wetlands > Sediment ...
GATCTCGGTTGCACCATCCTGTATTGCGGCGCGGATTGCTTTGTTGAGCGGCGTGTAGTGCATGCCGTCCGCATTGATTGTTATTTGTTTCGTCATTATGCACCCGCCCCGACCGTCTTTACATCCAGTACCGAGAGAAGGTTTTCATCCAGCATATACCCCCGGAGGCGGTCGCGGTTTCCGCGCAGACTCTCTATGGAGTTGATGCCTGCCGCCCCCATCAGTTCGGATATCTCAAGCGTCCATCCGTGTATCAGGTTGGACACGTTTTGGTGCATGACATCCGGGTCCAGCCTGGCGGTGAGGTCTTCGCGCTGTGTCGCAATCCCCCACGGGCAGAGGCCACGGTAACAATGGCCGCAGACCCGGCACCCAAGGGAGATGAGTGCCGCGGTCCCGATGTAGACTGCATCCGCACCGAGCGCGATGGCTTTGGTCACATCAGCACTGTCGCGAATACCGCCTGAAGCGATGACAGAGACCTCGTTCCTGATACCCTGTTCGGTGAGTTTTGCATCAACCGCGGCGACCGCCGCCTCAATCGGAATACCCACATGGTCCCGGAATACACGGGGCGCTGTCCCGGTCCCCCCGCGGAATCCGTCGATAACGACCGCATCAGCAGATGACCGCGCGATGCCTGCTGCGATGGCCGCCACATTGTGGACCGCGGCAATCTTCACAAAGACCGGTTTCTTCCATTCGGTTGCCTCCTTCAGGCTGCGGACCAGCTGGGAGAGGTCTTCGATGGAGTAGATGTCGTGATGCGGTGCCGGACTGATGGCATCGCTATGGGGAGGGATCATGCGCGTCTTTGATACGCTTTCATCCACCTTTTCTCCGGGAAGATGCCCGCCGATGCCCGGCTTTGCCCCCTGTCCGATCTTTATCTCAATTGCTGCACCGCGTTCGAGATAATCGATGTCGACACCGAAGCGGCCGGATGCGATCTGGACGATCATATTGTTCTGGTATGGGTACAGCGACTGGTGCAGCCCGCCTTCCCCCGTTCCCATGAATGTCCCCGCGGCAACCGCGCCACGGGCGAGGGAGAGCTGCGCATTGAGCGATATCGCCCCATAACTCATGTGGCCGATCATGATCGGGGTTTCACATTTCAGGTTGGGTGCCAGTTCGGTGACAAGGTCAGTATCCCCGTCCGGCGTCTGCCTGATATCAATGCGTCGTGGTTTCTTCCCGATATAGGTCCGAAGCTCCATCGGTTCACGTAAGGGGTCGATGGACGGGTTGGTGACCTGGCAGGCATCAAGCAGGAGCCGGTCGAAGATGGGCGGCACATCAAGGGCATTGCCCATGCCGGTCAGCACAATCTTTCCGGACTGCGCCTGGGTATAGATGGCTTCGCGGGCCTCCCGTGACCAGACCGGATGCGAGCGGTAGTCAACCGGTTTCTCCTCCAGACTGATGGCATCACGCGGACACATTGCGACACACCGGTGGCAGCCGGTGCATGCCCGTGAAAATGCCAGAATTTTATTGCCTTCCCGGCGGAACGTCCCATACGGACAGTTCTCGATGCACCGTTCACAGAGCATGCAGAGGTCGGAATCAATGGTGACTTTGTATTTGGCCGGTACACTTCCGATTGGCATTACCATACCCTCCCGATGACCGGTTCTCCGGCGCGCGGCATCCAGACGCGGTCAGGTGACGGCTCCACAACTCGGATTGCTGCCTCTTCACTGGAAAGATACAGGCGGTCACCCGCCTCTGCTGCGACAAGCGGGCGGAGTTTGATCCGGTCAGTTATTCCTACCATGCCCTCTGAATTTGCCACAACAATGGCAAACGGCCCGTTCATCATGGCAGGACTATAGGTCATCCGGAGCGCAGTGTCAAGTGCGCGTTCCCGCTCCGGCATTCTGTCAATGTCGTCCCAGAATGGTGGTGCCAGTGCCTTGAATGCCAACTCCGTCGGGAGACTGTGCTGCCGTCTGAGAAGGTCGGTTAAGTATGCGACCACTTCTGTGTCGGTATGCATCGTGCAGACGTAGCCGAAACTCTCCAGATAGCGTTTGTTGGTTCCGTATGACGTGATCTCACCGTTGTGCACCACCGTCCAGTCAAGCAGGTTGAATGGGTGTGCACCCCCCCACCATCCTGCGGTGTTGGTGGGGTAGCGGTTGTGGGAGAGCCAGAGGTAGCCTTCATAGTCCTGGATGCGATAGAAATCCGCCACATCCTCCGGCCATCCGGCCGCCTTGAATACGCCGATATTCTTGCCGGTGGAGTAGATGAGTGCTCCGGGTATGGTGGTGTTTACCTTCTTCATGAGGTAGACAAGAATGTCTTCTTCCGATGCGGTTGTACCGAGGGCTGAAACATTTGGCTGGAAGAAGTACCTCCACGGGATATGCCTTTTTTTCAGTCCTGCCTGTTCATACGTCGGAATCTCTTCGTCATGTGCGACGGTGCCCAGTTTTTCCAGTTCTTCTTCAACGGCAGTTTTTGGCCCAATGAGGTCGTCATAAAACACATGGACTGCATAATAGTCCGCAAATTCGGGAAATGCCCCATATACAGCGAACCCTGCACCCTCACCATTGCCCCGTTCATCCATTGTGGAAAGCGCTTCGCGAATTGCGGTGCCATCCATTGGATTTTTCCGTCTGTCTATGACGCTGATTATTCCGCACATACTGATCACTTACTGATTCGAAATTGGTTGGATCTGATTAGAACCTTTCCCCCACCGGGGGAGTGCGGTATACTGTTTGCGCCCATCATAAATAAAGCATAGTTTAATAAACACATAGTAGGAATGTGCCTTCCATCAAATATGCCCATCAGACATTCAACCGTGCCACCACCCCACCACTACAAGATACAACCACATTCAACGTGAAAACAAGGGCGTGATCGTTTGGTGAAAATCCGGTGTTCGCACAAAAAATACCTTTCAGGGTTCTTCCCGAACCCTGATGGCAGACTCGACCGGGATGACAAATATCCTGCCATCCCCCGCCTCGCCCGTTACTGCAACCCGTTTGATGATTGAGATAATTGTTTCGACATCATCGTCTTCGACGACCATCTCAATCTTTACTTTCGGTATCAGGTCAACATTGACCTTTCTGCCCCGAAACTGGAGGGAGATTCCGCGCTGCACACCCCTGCCATGCACATTGGTGACCGTCATCGCAAAGAACCCCCCTTCATCCAGGGCGGCTTTTACATCCTCGGCCTTTTCGGGCCGCACGATTGCCTCTACCTTCTTCATCGCTTATCTCCCTCCTATGCCTCGACCGTCTCGCCGTGCTGGGAGATATCCAGCCCGACATACTCTTCCTTCTCATCCACACGCAGCCCCATGACGCGGTCAACGACCTTTGCGAGAATATAGGTCACCACAAAGGCGTAGCCCATCGCCACTCCTGCGTCCAGCGCCTGTATGAGGAACTGATCTACATTTCCGTAAATCAGGCCATCCACGCCGCCGATGACAGCAGTCGCAAAGATACCGGTTGCAAGAGCACCGAACAGTCCACCGACACCGTGGACAGCCCATGCATCCAGTGATTCGTCGATGCCCCTCTTCTGACGCCACAACAGTGCGCTGTAGCAGATCAGTCCTGCCAGTGCGCCGATGACAAGCGATGCCGGCATGTCAACAAACCCTGCAGCAGGGGTAATTGCGACAAGCCCTGCCACCGCACCGGACACCAGACCAAGTGTCGCAGGCTTTCCACGTATCCACGAGGCAATCATCCAGGCGAGTGCACCTGCGGCAGCAGCAGTGTTTGTGACAACAAACGCATTTGCTGCGATGCCATCCGCTGCGAGTTCACTGCCCGCGTTGAACCCGAACCAGCCGAACCACAGCAGTGCCGCACCCAGAAGGGTCATCGGAACATTGTATGGCTCCATGCCATACTTGCCGAATCCCTTCCGGACACCTAAGACCAGACAGAGCGCCAGAGCGCCGAACCCGGAACTGATGTGCACCACTGTGCCGCCGGCGAAGTCAAGTGCACCGAGTTGTGAGGCCCATCCTCCGCCCCACGCCCAATGGGCTAGCGGGTCATACACAAGCGTTGTCCACAGAAGCCCGAACACGATAAATGAACTGAGCTTCACCCGTTCGGCAACACCTGACGTGATAATTGCAAGCGTTAATGCTGCAAATACCAGCTGGAACACCATGAAGAGCATATCAGGAATTCCATCACCGTCAAGCCCGACTCCGGCAAGCATCAGGTGATCAAGACCACCGATGAACCCACCAATGTCAGTGCCGAACGCAAGACTATACCCAAATACCACCCACTGGATACTCACCACGGCAAATGCCACAAAAGCGAGACCCATCATTGAGATGATATTCTTCCGGCGGACCATTCCACCATAGAACAGCCCTACAGCAGGAGTCATCAGCATGACCAGTGCCGTACAGATTATGATAAATGCGGTATCTCCGCTGTCAATTGCCATGAATCATACCTTTTTTAAGATGTGACTCCGAAATTATATTCGGATTTCTCGGTTACTCCAAATTCGGGAATATTCACATGTACGGGGGGAGAGGAACAGTCTCCCCCCACACATTTCAATTAATGCCGGGTCAGGTACTGTTCAACCTCCCACGGATGTACTGCAGTCCGGAATGAATCCCATTCCATCTGTGCAATACTGTTTATTCCAGAAACAATGTGACCTCCAAGCGTCTCACATATGAGATTGTCTTCCATCAGATGCCTGTTTGCTGTAATCAGGTCACCCGGAAGCGTATCGATATGTGCCCTACTGCGCTCATCATCGGTCATCTCAAAGATGTTCTGGTTCACACCCGCAGGTGGATCAAGCTGCTTTTTTATCCCGTCAAGACCTGCTGTCAGAATGGCAGCGAAGGTCAGGTACGGATTACATGTCGGGTCAGGACTCCTCAGTTCCATCCGGGTGCTCTTCCCACGCGGAGCAGGCACACGGACAAGGGCCGTACGGTTCTGGGCACTCCAGCTCACATAGACAGGCGCCTCATATCCCGGTACCAGCCGCTTGTAGGAGTTGACCGTCGGATTCGCAATCCGCGTGATACCTTTCACGTGCTCCAGCACACCGGCAATGAAATGCAGAGCGGTGGGAGAGAGCTGCAAGGGTGCCTCCGGATCATAGAATGCATTCTCCCCGTCTTTGAAGAGCGATGCATTGACATGCATTCCGCTTCCGTTTATGCCGAACACCGGTTTTGCCATGAAGGTCGCACAGAGTCCGTTCTGGAGGGCAATGGACTTTGTCGCATACTTGAAGGTGATGACATTATCTGCTGTGCGCAGTGCATCGCCATACTTGAAGTCAATTTCGTGCTGACTCTCGGCCACCTCATGGTGCGATGCCTCAATCTGAAAGCCCATGTCCGTTAATGCGAGGACAATTTCCTGACGCACATCTTCTGCAAGATCAGTCGGTGCAAGGTCAAAGTATCCGCCCCAATCCTGACGTTCGGTCGTAGGCATACCGTTCTCATCCAGCTTGAAGAGGAAGAACTCAAGTTCCGGGCCGGTGTTGAATTCATATCCCATCTCTTTTGCTTCCGCAAGTGCCTTCTTCAGGATGTAGCGGGGATCCCCCTCAAACGGTGTCCCGTCAGGCATATAGACATCACAGATGAACCGTGCAACCGGACAGCCTTCTTTTCTCCATGGGAGAAGCGAGTAGGTCGAAATGTCCGGCTTCAGGACCATGTCGGATTCTTCAATCCGTGCGAACCCCTCAATAGAAGAACCATCAAATGAAATTCCGTCCGTGAGTGCTTTTTCTGCCTGCCATGCAGGGATTGCAACATTCTTCGGCATCCCCTGAATATCGGAGAACTGCAGGCGGACAAACTTTACCTTGTCTGCCTCAATCCTCTCGAGGATTTGTGTCACATCAGTCGACAGTACCATGGGTTATCATAACCGCGATTCGATATTTATAGATGTCGGCGAACTGACAGACGAAACCCCATATTCAATATAGATCTATATATTGTTAGACACAGACATGAAACACACAGAAAAACGAGTAAAAGTAAATAAAATGCAAAAATCAGGAATTTTCCATGACAAGATAATTGATGGCATTTTCAGAGATGACACCGGCATATTCCCCTACCCTTCGAAAATTCTCAACACAATACCCGATAGAGACAACCCCCGGCACCCCCAGATCAAAGAGCCAGTTTGAGACATCATTGCATTTTTCAACAAACACCCCCACCTCGGTGATCAGCTCATTCGCTTTCTGCACATCCTTTTCAAAGAATGATGCAAGACATCCCTCAAATACCGCCAGCGATTCACGGTTCTTTTCCTCAATCATATCGATGATCCTCTTCTCAAGAGAGGTATACATCAGACTCCGGACGCTCTCCGCCACTTTTACGACATGGTCCCCCACCCGCTCGATGACCCGTGAGATCTGCAGATAGATAAGGGCAAGTTCGATATCCACCCCCATCTCTCGAGAAAGAGATACGTTGCGCAACAGCAGATTAAACTGCCGGGCGACGAGCCAGTAGAGGCGGTTCACATCACGGTCGCGGAGAATGACATCTTCGACAAGCTCCTCATCACGGGTCTTCAGGGCAAAGACCGCATCCCGCTGCATCCCGGCGACAAGTACCCCCATGCGTCTGAGCGTGCTTGCAAAGGGCATCTCACCCGGATTGAGGAGATCACGGATTACAATCTTGTGATCGGTCTGATCAGAAACCTCCTGCCCGACTGTCCTTTGGATAAATTTCCGCACGGACTTATGTGCCCAGGAAGGGACTCTCCCCGGAGAGACGATTTCAATGATGTCATACCCCGCCACATACGCACCGATTAACGAACGGAACAGAATGTCCGCATTGTCCAGACGGGAGAGATCAAACTGTTTTACCCGTTCTGCCGATTTTCCCGACAGATGCGGCGTTACTGTCAGGGAACCATCAGGCTGAACAATAAGCCCCACTGGATCATTTTTCTGAATGCCGGAGGCCCGCACCCATTCCTTGGGCAATGAGACAATAAAAGACGACCCGCCCGTCACCTGAACTTTCCGGATTTCCATTCGTATATCTCCCTGGCCGAAATATATCGGTGATTGAAGTGAATAATAGATAGACCACAGACATATATAACCATATATACCCACGATATGCAGAAATGATTCAAATGGGGAAAAGAGAAAGAATTACTCTTTTTTCAGTGCGCCGAGAGATGAAACCTTACAAAAAAACGAACTCAGGAAATCACTGAATTCATCATTCCAGCAGTCAGCACCTGCCTGTACCTCACAGTCCTTCTTCATCGACCGCACCACATGCTTTCCCAGTTTCGCCGTGAAGAGATCATCTGACGTAAGAAGACCATAGGCGTCCACCCATTTTCTCTGAATTTCAACGGCATATCTCCCGTCTTCCGCAATATACGGGCCGGAAAAAACATCCTGATTCAGATACTTATCCCTGAACTTTTTTGCATTGACCGCATTATCAACCGGAGGGCCAATCCGGGTATATAACAGAGGAAGGCGGTCAACAAGCAACTCAAAGAGGAGATAACAGTGGTCATCACCCATTGCCTCACTATAGCGGTTGATGACAAATCCATTCCGTTCAAGGAGGCCCGCAATGCCTGCCGTACTTCTCCGCAGTTGCGGGACGACAATATCCGGAATCTGTTTGGGAGTTGCAAAACGGATACTGTACAACCCTGTCCCGCGTTCTGCAAGAATCTGTTCAAATTCGGCCCGTGCAATGGGATCTTTTGTGGGAGGGAAGAAATATTCCAGACCCGGGGATTCGGCATACCCACGGCAGAGTTCGATGAACTCCCCCATCTTCGCACGCGAGACAGAGGCGGCCACATTCCTGTTCGGGTCAACCGGATCGATCACCACCAGCGGGTCATCAAACTGTTTTCCCTGGTGTCCGGAAATGTCAATCGTCTGTCCCTTCTGCCAGGATGTGCATGCCTCAATCAGGGTTCCGAATCCACCGTAGGTGAGAATGAGCAGTTCACACAGGTATCCCGCAAACCCTTCCGTCATCAGGTCAGAACCATATACTCCACCTGCCTTTGAAAACTGTTTCATAAGGAGGACATCATCTTCAAGCCCGTGGATGTGTGACTGGATATACCGGGTGTGAAAAGGCGTTCTGTCCACCGCACTCTGGATGCGTGCGGAATCCTCGACCGCATAGCAGGGAACAAGGTCTACGTCAAACCCGGATATGGTGGTATTGATATACGGGTGTTCGGCATACTTCTCAACAAACTTCCCGCCAAACCGGGAAGCAATCGATCTCGCCAGAACAATACCCTCTTCTTCGAGTGATTCCCGCGATATCTCCGGGGGAAAGAGCATAAACACATCGATGTCGCGGTCACCGCTGATCCAGGTATTGCGCGCGACAGAGCCCACGACCATCCCCTTCGCTGTGCCGCTCTCATTGACCGCCCCCACCAGCATCTCTGCAACCGTGCAGATATCGTCCCGCTCCGTCTTTTTTGGCCGGATGAGAGAGAGCACCTCCTCCTCGGTTGCATTTCTCTGGTTCATGCCGTGATCTCCATGATATCCTCATATACCGGGCCCTGTGGCGTGAGTGTGCTCTTTTTCAGGGCAATGGTATCAACCCGCATCCTTCCGAATACATGATCCGATACCTCTGCCGCTGCTGCGCGCAGGGAAGGATCATACCGTTTGATACGCGCGATGGTGATATGTGGAGTGAATATACGCGTCTCCCGGGCAATGCCCAAGGGAGCAAGGATTTCGTCCAGCTCTGCCACTCTCGCTGCACACCATCCGTTGTCGCCTGCATCCGCCCAGACAAGCCGTGGCCGTTTTTTTGGATGAAGACGGACGCCCGACACCGATATTTCGGTCGGTTCAAAGGAATAATCAGATATCGCTCCCTGAATGGTTGCCATGAGTTCATCTGAAATTTCCCCCAGAAACTTCATGGTGATGTGCAAAAGAGCAGGATTTACACAGGTCAGTTTTGCATCACTGTTCCTGAGAGCGTCCTGCACAGGATAAAACTCATTCCTGATATCCGCGGTGAGATCAACAGCAAAAAATGCCCGGACCATATACCTGATCTATTGTACGGTTTATCATGTAAGGTTACCCCCACCACCTCCAAAACAGGGACGATAAAGAAGAATTATTTTTAGTTCAGACATAACATTGGTATACGAATCCATGGGGGATTTTTTTCTGTGACAGATGCAGCCAAGATCAATGTATATACGCTTGAAAACTGCCCGAACTGCGAACTTTTGAAAGAATATCTGGATGCGGCAGGCATCGGATATACCATCCGCAATATGATGGAAGCAGAGGCACTGACAGAACTTCGGATAAATGGCGTATTTGTACGTGAAGCCCCGGTATTACAGGTGGGAACTACCTTTCTGATATCAAAGGACCTCTTTGGTGCTGAAGGTGTTCGTGAGGAGAACGTCATACCACTCATCCGGGGAGAGTAATATGCCAAAAAATCCCCGTCATGCAGAGACTCAGCAGACTCTTGATGGCTTCTATGTACCCACACTGCCGAAAGTCAGGACATCGAGGGGCCATATCGTAGACTGGGACAGGGAAAAAATCGTAACGCAGATCCTCAAAGAGACACAACTGGTCGAGACATTTTACGGGAGCGTCGGTGCAGACGAAATGCTCGCACGCGAGATTGCACTGGACGTGGAGAACAAGATCAAAAAACTGAAGTTAAAATCTCTTTCCGGACCCCTCATCAGGGAAATACTCAATATCACCCTTCTTGAGCGGGAGTTAACCAGCTACCGGAATGTCTGCACGCGCGTTGGAACCCCCGTTTATGACGCACATCTGATTGATGTCGGCAGGGGATTTGAGGCGCACGACAATGCAAACCTGCAGGAAAATGCGGAGACGTCGCACAAAAAGAAGGCGGACAAGATCAGTAAAGAGCAGTATCTGCTGCAGCTCCCCCCGGAACTTGCCGACTATCACCTGGCAGGAGACCTTCACATTCATGACCTCGAATACTTTGGCACACGGCCCTTCTGCCAGGACTGGGACCTGCGCTACTTCTTCTATTATGGTCTGATGCCCGATGGCAGTGGTACAAAGGCATCTGTCGCAGGACCTGCAAAACGCGCCGAGGTTGCCGTTCTCCATGCAGTGAAGGCACTCGGCAGCGCCCAGACAAACTTTGCCGGCGGTCAGGGCTATTACAATTTCCTGACATTTCTTGCACCGTACTTTGAAGGGTTCTCCTATCTCGACATCAAACAGCTCATGCAGATGTTTGTGTATGAGATGACACAGATGATGGTTGCGCGTGGCGGTCAGGTCGTCTTCTCATCCGTCCAGCTCTCACCGGGAGTGCCCAAACTCTGGAAAGAAAAACCCTGTGTCTATAAGGGCAAGGTCTGGAATGGCGTTCAGGCACCGGAGCGCACATATGGTGAATTTGAACGCGAAGTCCGGCTCCTCTTTAAGGCACTCATGGAAGTGATGCTGGAAGGTGATTACTGGGGAAAGCCATTCAACTTCCCAAAACCTGAGATCAGTGTTGAACCCGACTTCATGGAAGAGAATGAGGAGTATAATGCCGCAAACCCGGATCTTCCGTCCTACCGTGACCTCTATCTCTTAACCTTTGAACTGGCATCCAAATACGGCACCCCCTATTATGACAACCAGATACCGGCATACCGGGGCGCCGGAGAAGGCATTTCCTGCTACCAGTGCTGTGCGTATCAGTTTTCATCCCTTGCAGAAGACGATGATGATTTTGATAACAAAATGATTTTCAAAGACGGAAAGCATTTCTCCATGGGTTCATGGGGAGTGCTGTCCGTAAACTGCCCCCGCGCAGCATTCAAAGCCGAGGGTGACGACGAACGACTCTTTGCAGAGCTCAAAAAACTGATGGACGTCGCAGTAGAGGTCTTCCGTATCAAACGGAGGTGGATGAGCCACATCCAGACGACCGGGAGGATGCCCTTTGCCATGCAGCGGCCAAAGGATCCCAATGATCCCGATATGGAAGAACGCGGCCCCATCGCTGTCGATTTTGATGGACTGGTCTATACCATCGGTATCGTCGGTATCAATGAGATGGTGCAGCACCACACCGGTTATCAGCTGCACGAGAGCCGCGAGGCATTCAATTTCGCTATCCGTGCCCTGACAGAGATGGAGCTCTACTCGCATGAACTCTCCCAGAAATCCGGGATGACCATTGCGCTCGCACGCACGCCTGCTGAGACAACCGGACAGCGGTTTGCCATCGCAGACCTGATTGACCAGAGGTTCAGGAAACACGCGGAAAAAATTGTGAAAGGTGACCTCGAAGCCACCATTCCGGAACTGGGACAGAAATTTGATCTGCCGGTGTATTATACCAACGGAACCCATGTCACACCCGGTGCGGATGTTCCGCTGACAAAACGCATGGAGATAGAACATGTCTTCTTCCCCATCGTTGACGGTGGTAATATCTTCCATATCTGGCTGGGAGAGGCACGGCCCGATCCACGCGGTCTGATGGATATGGCAATGAATCTCTGTAAAAATACCCAGATCGGCTACTTTGCCTTTACCCGTGACCTTACGGTGTCCCTGAGACAGTTCAGGGAATACCATTCTGAGAAAAACCCGGAGTCCTCCCTCTCTGTTGCAGACAGACGGGTAGAAGTATAACATTTTACCCCCCATATTTCATCAATATGAGAGGACCAGACGTTCCTGTCCTCCTCCTTGATATCGGGAGGGGGACACAGGATATTTTACTCTATACACCCAATCAGCCGATTGAAAATTCTGTAAAACTGGTTTTGCCGTCTCCAAATGTGATCGCCGGGACTGCAATTGAGACGGCGGCAGAGAAGGGACTTCCTGTTCATCTGGAAGGACCTGTGATGGGGGGCGGGAAGAATACCAAGACCATCAAAGAATGGCTCCCCAAAGGGCTGAAACTCTCCGCAACACCCTCCGCGGCGCTCACCATTCGTGACAATCTGGACTATGTGCGGAGCCTCGGGGTGGATATTACTGACACACCCCCTGAGGGTGCAGTCGTCGTACGGACGGGGGATTATATGGAACCAGCGCTCCGTGAGACATTTTCACGGTTTGCCATCCCCTACCCGGACCATCTGGCAGTGGCAGTACAGGACCATGGCTACAGTCCGGATATGAGCAACCGCAAATTCAGGTTCCTCCATCTGCAGGAGACACTGGAACGGGGCAACTGGGACCTGGCGTCACTGATCCGTGACCCCCCAGATACATCCATGACACGCATGCAGGCCATCCGTGACACCAAACCGGACGCTCTTGTGATGGACACCGGCGCCGCCGCGATCCTCGGTGCGCTCGAAGACCCGGTTATCAGAGAGGCACAGGACCGGGGCGTCACGATTGTCAACGCCGGAAACGGGCATACCCTTGCCGTAACAATAGAAGGAGATGAGATCTGTGGCATCTTTGAACATCATTCACGGGTGCTCCTGAATAACGGGTCCTGTAAAGACTATCTCACAAAACTGCAGAACGGCACCCTGACAAACGAAGAGGTATTTGACGACCATGGGCATGGCGCCGCGGTCCACCGTGCATGCCATCCGTCACTCGTTGCTGTTACCGGTCCAAACCGCAGTGAGATTTTGCCGGATGCATACCAGGCGACCCCCCATGGCGATATGATGCTCTCCGGCTGTTTCGGGCTGCTTTCGACATGGATGAAGACCAGAGCGGCCAACCCCTAACTTTATTTTCTCTTTCACCCATTAGGTGCCCATGGATGCAGGAAAAGTATGTGCGATGCTCCTTATGGTGATAGTCATCGCCGGCTGTTCAGATGAACTACCGGAGACCACGATACCAGAACCAACAGGCACCCCCTCCATCACCGCCACCATACCCCCTACAATCACCTCAACAGGCACACCCGTCATCACGGGCACCACCCCCGCAACGCCCATCACCATTCCAACCACTACAACCGCCCCTACCACCACCTGGAACCCCGACGGTGTCATCTCTGACAATGAATATACAACATCCCTTACGGTGAATAATGGGAAGTTTGTCATTCACTGGAAATCAGCGAACGAGATGATCTATTTCGGTCTTGAAACGACAACATCCGGCTGGGCAGCCATTGGATTTGAGCCAACGGTGCGCATGAAAGATGCGGACATCATTTTGGGCGGCATGGCAGATGGCGCACCATATATCTACGACATGTTCTCAACCGGCCCGACCGGCCCCCACCCTCCCGATACTGATCTCGGGGGAACATTTGACATCACTACATACGGCGTACAGGAACAGGCAGGGGGAACCGTCGTTGAATGTTCCCGCAGAACCGACACCGGAGACGCATATGACACAGTACTCGTACCGGGTGCAGAGATTACCCTCATATGGGCACAGGCTGACACCGATGAACCGCTCATGATACACAATACCGGAAGAGGCACGGAGAAGATTATCCTCTGAAAAATGATGAATTAATATCCTATGTACACCGATACAGCAAGAACCATATGAACACCACCTAAAAAGAGAGAAAATACGGCAAAACGGTAATGCAGCGTAAAAGATGCCCATTTTTTTCCTTCCCGATCTGCCACAGCAATCACCGCCGTGACAATAAACAAGAGAAGCGTCAGAATCCCGATTAGTACTACCAAGGGAATATCAAAGACCATCAGGTATGCAATATCCTGAATCATAAGTGTAGACCACCTGTTGCACCATCCATGCAGTCAGATGAGTATATGGGTATAATAATGTATCTCTAAAAAAAGACGGGAATTATTCAGCGTCATCCTGAACGAGCTGAACATTTGCAACGTCGTGCTGGCGTTCTGCAAGACACTTGGCCTTGAAAATATTCTTTCCTGCCTTGCCGATAGCAATACCGCGGTCCTCTTCAACCACGTCGATGAATGCAACGAGGTCACCCTCTTCATTCTCTTCGAAGAGAACAGAGGTAACCCGTGCAGGAAGGAAACAATTCCGTAAGAACTGTTCTGCGTCGTCAGAGAATTCAACGACCTCAATGCGCTTCCCAAGATCCTCAGAGGCCTTCTTGATGCTTGAACCCTGCTTACCGATTGCGCGGCCCATCTCACCGGGGTTGATGACGAAGATCAGACGTTCGTTTCTGTCGTCAATGATGCAGTCTCTGCTTCCTGCACCGGTCAACTGCTCAAACTGAGCCATCAACTGAAGGCTCTGTTCATTCAGCACAATTTCTCCCATATTACGCCCTCTTGAGTGAAAGGATATCAGACTCACCTGCATCAACAACTGCAAGTGCGCTTACCATATGAGGGCGACCGCACGTCTTTCCAAGAAGGACACTGGATCCATCATATGTATAGATAAAGACATCCGAGGATTCGGAAATTGATGCAACAAATTCTTCGGGACAGTTCTCAGCAACGACTACCAGCTGTGCTGTTTTGTTTTCAATACATTCTTTTGTTGATTTTTGGCCGCTTTTTACTGTTCCTGTTTTTATTGCGCGGCGCAATGAGCTTTCGAAATCCATAATTTTGCTCCTAATTAAATGGTTTTGCAATTAATTTTACATCTCCGGTTCCCAGCTGAATCGGCTGGCCGACGATGACATTTTCTGTGACACCCTGAAGAATATCTTCTTCATTTGCTACGGCTGCATCAAGCAGGTGATTAACGGTAACCTCAAATGCTGCACGGGAAAGAACACTCTCCTTTTCTCCGGCAATACCATGACGTCCGATCTGCTTGACTTCACCATCCATGCACATCATATCTGCAACAAGCATGATATGACGGACATCAACATCGATACCCTGTTCACGCAGCGTGCTCAGTGCCTCATCGATGATTGCATTTCTGCCAGCTTCAATTCCCAGAACCTCTGAGATCTCTGCAATGTTATTTGTCCGTGTACGGTTTTTGTCAACACCGTCTACGTTGAATACATCCTTAAGATTTGAGCCTTCGGTATATAGAATATACTCTCCGCTCTCCTTTCTGACCACAACACGTTCAATGTCGTCAATACCCTGGACAATGACATCGCGCACATGGTTTGCCAGCTGGAAGAGATTCTGGTAACTCTCACGGTCCTTTGGATAGAATATGAGAAGTTCATTATCGATATCGGATTCAGATTCAAAATCACGATAATGGTGGCGGTGCCTGATCTTATCCGGCGCCCGCTCAATGATCTCTTCCACCGTGATCTTGCGTTTATCACAGACTTCACGGTTTATCTTGACAGTCACCATCATCTGGACAAGGTCGGTTGCAACATCGCCGAATTCATTGAGGCGCGTTGCCTCAATCTGCCAGCTCACATCACGTGCGCGGTCACGGTTGTTTGCGCATTCCCCTTCCAGATAGATGGTCATCGTCGGGGTGGACGGACTTTTGCGCGCATCCATAATCTCAATAAGACGCGGCAGACCTAGGGTAACGTTAATTTCAGCCACACCCGCATAGTGGAAGGTTCGCATGGTCATCTGAGTACCCGGTTCACCGATGGACTGTGCCGCGATAATCCCTACCGCTTCACAGGGCTCGATACGGGTCTTCTCGTACTCATCATACACCTGACGCATGATCTCGTCAAACTGTTCTGAGGAGATGTCGTGACCATCCATCATCTTTTTCAGATCATTTTTTGTTTTCTCAGGGATCTCGGCTGCATCGATCTCCTCAATCATTCTGGCATCCATCAGACTTCCTCCTTCAGCACATTTTCAAGGATCCCCTGAACATCAACCGGATCTCCAAAGCTGCTCTTTGCCGGATCAGTGTTGTCTTCACCGTACTTGAACTGAATAATCCTGCCACCGGTCGTCCGGACAGTCTGGTCATATGCCACCTTCAGGTCCTGAAGCGCATTGATCATCCTGCGCTGCAGGTAACCACTCTGTGACGTACGAACCGCAGTATCGACAAGACCTTCACGTCCACCTATCGCGTGGAAGAAGAATTCTGTCGGTGTCAACCCGCTCTTGTAACTGTTGCGTACAAACCCGTGAGCCGGTGCTCCACGGTCTCCCCGTTTGAAGTGCGGAAGGGTCCGGTCTTCATATCCACGGGTGATACGCTCACCACGTACTGCCTGCTGTCCGATACATCCCGCCATCTGGGTAAGGTTCAGCATGGAACCACGAGCACCACTGACTGCCATTACGACAGCACTGTTGGAGAGACCAAGGTGACGTCCTGCAATCTCACCGGTCTTATCACGAGCCTTCCCGAGAACCTGCATGATCTGCATCTCAAGGGTCTCTTCAAGCGTACGGCCGGGCATCGGTTCGAGCTGACCGTCTTCATAGATCTGAATCCGGCGGGTAACATCGCGCATCGCCTCATCCAGCCCCTCGTCGATCTGCTTATATTCTGTTTTTGTCAGGTCTTCATCGTCAATACCGAATGAGAAACCGTCGAACATGATCGCACGAATGGAAAGCCGGGTTACATCGTCAATAAACTGAGCACCACGGCGCTGGCCGTGCTGCCGGATGATCCGCTGCAGAATTTTTCCCTTAAATGAACCAATGGACTTGTTATCAATGGTTCCGGTGATAAGCTGACCGTTGACGACCTGCACATATGAGTCCTGTTCACAGTCTTCCTTCTTGCATACCGCACAGTTCTTACAGGAACTGGCACGGTAGACAAGGTTCAGGTCATCGGGCAGAATCAGGGAGAATACCTGTTTGTTGGACCAGAATTCCCGTCCATCCTCAACCTTGCCAGGCACCGGAAGGTGCTCAGGCGGATTGAACTTCAGGAGTGAGATGACCTCTTCCTTGGTAAACCACCGGAGGGTGTGTGTCAAGAGGAAGATCCCTGAGATGTGATCGTGTATCCCACCAATGATTGGGCCGCCGAAACGCGGCGAGAGAATATTCTCATAAACAGATGCAAGCATGTGGGCTTCTGCCCGTGCCTCTTCTGTCTGTGGGATATGAAGGTTCATCTCATCACCATCAAAATCAGCATTGTATGGCGGACATACGGCAGGGTTCAGACGGAATGTTCTCCCGTTCATCAGAATGACACGGTGTGCCATAATGGACATCCGGTGAAGAGATGGCTGACGGTTAAAGAGCACAATATCATTGTTTCTGATCTGACGGTCAACCGTCCAGCCGGGCTCCAGTTGTTCTGCCACAGTTTCACAGGTGAGTTCATTCAGACGCACACGCCTGTTGTCAGGCCGGATGGCATAATTCGCACCACAGGGCTCTGTCAGTGACTTGCGCACCGGCCCTTTCAGCACCATCGCACGGACTTCTTCGATATTAAACGGGGTCACCCGGATAGGGACACTCATCTCGTTTGCAACGGCGAGCGGGATTCCCACCTGACCGATACTCATATTGGGGTCAGGGGAGATCACCGTACGTGCCGAGAAGTTGACACGCTTACCGGAGAGTGAACCTCTGAAACGACCGTCTTTTCCTTTCAGACGCTGGGAGATGGTCTTAAGAGGTCTGCCGGAGCGATGACGTGCCGGAGGACAGCCTGCCACTTCATTGTCCATGTAGGTGGTCACATGGTACTGTAACAGTTCCCAGAGATCTTCGATGATCAACTGTGGTGCACCTGCATCCTGGTTCTCCTTGAACCGCTGATTAATACGGATGATATCTACCAGTTTGTGTGTCAGGTCATCTTCAGAGCGCTGTCCGTTCTCAAGGATAATCGATGGTCTCATCGTGACAGGAGGCACCGGAAGCACCGTGAGAAGCGTCCATTCCGGACGGGCAACGACGGGGTTGATTCCCAGCAGACGGAGATCTTCATCAGGGATCTTCTCGAGACGACCACGAATGTCAGCAGGGGTCAGTTTGTGATCCACCTTGCGCCCGTTCTCATCGGTCCATACCTCTGAGAAGGTTGTCGGTTTTTCAAAGTTGATCTTGTTCTGCTGAGCACCGCAATGAGGGCAAATCCGTTCTTTTTTGATGTCTTTTTCAGATATCACATCTGCGTTGCGCTCGTCTTCCGGCCCAAGAATCTTGTATACCTCTTCCTGACTGAGAAGGAGTCTGCTGCATTCGCGGCAGGTCACACGGAGTAATTTCCGGATCAGACGGGTGTAGCCCACATGAATAACGGGTTTGGCAAGCTCGATATGACCAAAATGTCCCGGACATTCAGAGGCCTTGTTCCCACATGTTTTACACCGTAACCCCGGGTCAATAACACCAAGGTGCAGGTCCATCAGACCCTGGGGGTAGGGGAACCCGTCGTCATCATAGGTATCTGCCCAGATGATCTTCCGTACACTCATCTTCCGGATTTCTTTTGGTGAGAGAAGACCGAATTCAATCTTCCCCACTCGTTTTGGACTTGGCATATTTCGTTCCCCCTATACCTGGTCCTCCAGGTGCATCCTGGGTGCAATACCCATACTCTTCATCTCATCGAGGAGCAGTTTGAATGCATAACTCATCTCGACCGGATAGATGTCGGTCTCATTGCCACACGCAAGGCAGCGGGTGACATTCCGGTTTCGGTCAAGGAAAGCAATCATACCACACTTGGCGCAGACGTACTGTTCGACCTTATCAGATTCGTCCAGCAGCCTCTCCTTCAATGCCATCGCCGCGCCATGGCCGATCATGACATCACGCTCCATCTCACCAAATCTGAGACCACCCTCACGGGCACGCCCTTCTGTTGGCTGACGGGTCAACACCTGCACCGGACCACGGGACCGTGCGTGCATCTTCGAGGAAACCATATGGTAGAGTTTCTGGTAATAGATCACACCCACATAAATGTCAGCGTGGAACTGTCTTCCGGTAATTCCGTCGCGCATGACTTCCCGGCCATTGTGGGAGAATCCAAGATCCGCAAGGGACTTCCTAAGATTCTCCTCCAGTTCTCCGGAGAATGCGGTGGCATTGATACGCCGCCCTTCCATTGAACCCACCTTTCCTCCAAGCATCTCCAACATATGCCCGATGGTCATACGCGATGGGATAGCATGGGGGTTGATAACAAGGTCCGGTGCAATGCCTGCTTCTGTAAACGGCATGTTCTCCGAAGGGACGATCAGCCCCACCACACCTTTCTGTCCGTGACGGGATGCAAATTTGTCACCGACTTCAGGCACACGGAGATCACGTGTCCGCACCTTGACAAGACGGGAACTGTTTTCACCTTCGGTCAGGATGACGGTATCAACAATACCCCGTTCATTGCTGCGCATGGTGACCGAGGTGTCACGGCGCTTCTCAACGGTGATCAGTTCCCCGGACGGTTCTTCAAGGAACCGGGGAGGAGAGGTCTTGCCGATCAACACATCCTTCTCATGGACAATTGTCTCCGGATTGATCATACCGTCGGTGTCAAGGTTCTGATAATACTCAGCACCATGTGCTCCGGACACTTCCTCGTCGGGAACCTCGATTTTATCGATCTGTCCTCCGGGGTACCGGCGCTCTTCTCCGTCATATGTCCGTAAAAAGTGTGAACGGCCCACACCACGGTCAAGAGATGCCTGATTAAAGATGAGCGAATCCTCAATGTTGAATCCTTCATATGAGAGAATGGCAACAACAAGGTTCTGACCTGCCGGCCGGTCATCAGAGCCGATGATCCGGGATGTCTGCGTATGAACCAGTGGTTTTTGTGCATAGTGAAGGAAATGACCACGGGTATCAGGACGCAGTTTCATATTCGAACACCCAAACCCGAGTGCCTGTTTGATCATACCGGCACCCATCGTAACACGCGGAGATGCATTATGCTCAGGGAACGGAACATGTGCAGCCCCAATTCCAAGAATTAATGCAGGATCGATCTCCAGATGGGTGTGTTCAGGCGTGATCTCCGACTCATTCATGGCAATGAGAAGATCTTCCTCTTCCTCTGCATCGATGAACTCCACAATACCCCGTGCGACCAGGTCCATGAAGTCAATTTCACCGGATTTCAGCCATTCAATATCCTCATCGGTGACAAGAGGCTTTCCTTCCTCTACCACAATCAGAGGGCGGCGGGCACGACCCCTGTCGGTATGGATGATGATGTCCCCGTTATATTCCTTATAGGAGATATTCACCTCGGACGACAGTTCACCACGCCGCCGCATTTTCCGGACCCGCGTCACAAGTTCTTTGGGCGAGTCCGAAAGACCAATTAATGCACCATCGACGAAAACACGGGACTTCTTCTGACTGCTGCTCATAATACCTCCCGTTTCAGTTCTTCAACACCCAGGTTGTAGAGCATCCGGTTGACAACCTGTTCATCAGGGATGCCCTTTGATATCTCAACCATCTGGGCGAAGTTCTTTACCAGACCACAATTCGGACCTTCCGGAGTCTCAGACGGACAGATACGACCCCACTGGGTCGGATGCAGATCACGGGCCTCAAAATGCGGCTGTGAACGGGACAACGGAGAGATCACACGACGCAGGTGAGACACAACGGCCATATGATCGATTCTGTCAAGCAGTTGTGACACACCGGTTCGTCCACCTACCCAGTTTCCTGTTGCAAGAGGATGGAGCAGGCGCTCAGTCAGTACGTCTGCGCGGACAGCCGTCCCAATAGAGAGGTCGCGGTGACGCATGCTTGCACGCTCAAGCTGATACTTTACATCACGGGTCAACCGGTTTAATGAGATCCGGAAGAGGTCCTCCATCAGGTCACCGGCAAGTTTGAGCCGCTTGTTTGAGTAGTGATCCTTATCATCAATACGCCGGTTCTCAAGAACGAGATCAAAACATGCCTCTGCCATTCTGCCAAGGAAATACGCCTTTGCAAGCCTGACACTCTCGGTTGCCTGCTGATATCCCGGATCCTCTTCTTTGAGTCCTTCCGGCATCAGATAGTTCAGGTGCGGAAGGAGATAGTTGTCAAGAACAAATTCGGCACGTTTCCGCTGATAATCACGTGTCTGGTTTGGTGCAAGCTTTTTCCCGACATACATGATGCCCTCTTCCGTGTCATCACATTCGCTCTCTTCGAGATTCTGCATCATGAAGGTGAGAATCTGTTCATCGTCAGAAACCGCATGCACAATATCGAGATCATTGCCCAGCCCAAGTCCGCGCATCAGGTCAACATACCTGAGGTGCCCCGCGACAGACGGGAATGATACTTCAAGAAGGTTCTTCCGGTTCCGCTCAACGATGACAAGCGCACGATATCCACGGAACTGCGAGAACACCTTCGCGACATAGATCCTCTCATTATATCGCTCGGTATACTCGGTCATGATCTTGTTTGAGGCAAGGTCCTCGAGGGTCATTAATACGCGTTCCGACCCGTTTACGATGAAGTAACCACCAGGATCATGAGAATCCTCCCCAAAGGATATGCGCTCCTCGTCAGACATTCCACAGAGGTTGCAGCTCTGGGAACCAATCATAACCGGCAGCTGACCAATGGTCGTCGTTATGGCTTCCTGACGTTCATCACCCTGTACAAGCACCATATCGAGCTGAATAGGTGCTGCATACGTTAAATTTCTAAGACGTGCTTCACTGGGATACAGGCTGGACTGCGAACCATCCGCCTCCCGGACAACTGGTTTTAATACTTCTATTTTACCGAGTTCAACCCACACGGGATCATTATCCTTACCACGCTGACCGATATCAGTCTCAATAATCCTCTGTTCATCAACGACTTTCTGAAGATTGAAATCCAGAAAGTTGTTGTAGGAATCCAACTGATGGCGCGCGACATGTTCCCGCGAAAAATAGGCTGAAGATAATACATTTGTGTCAAGCAGAGAGATCACCCTCAATAAGATTTATTTTTTCGGCCTCTTGACAACCATCCGGAACGATTCCGCACGGCCTGCAGTCTGGCTGTTTCGTACAATTCGAATAACATCATTGACATTTCCACCAACTGTTTTTACAGCTGGGTCGTCATGATAGATTTTGGGTAACTGGTCGTAGGAGATATCATACTTCTGCAGAAGACTCTCTACTTCCTCCCGGGTCATTATATGATGTTCTGGGACCATCACATGTTCAGTTACAGAAAAAACTTTGGTGTCCATCTAGCGCCCCTAATCGGTACCTGATATTTTTTTCAGATGCATCACCGCAAAAAATCACACTTTGCGCCACATGCCGTTGTGGCAACGGGCCTAGAGGGATTTGAACCCCCGACCACCTGGTTAAAAGCCAGGCGCTCTTCCTAGCTAAGCTATGGGCCCTAAGCTCTGATCAAATCAGCATAATAAATTGGACCAGCACAGATATAAATATTTCCCTCACATAAAAAGGCAGACACCGAAACAAACCCGAATTACACCAAAACCCGCGCACAAGACCTCATCACGAATACAAAGACTCATAAAGAATCAACCACAGGATAGAGATAATGAAACGCGATTATGAGCACATGGAAGAAAAAATCATCAGAATACTGGGGTCCGGCACATATCTCATCTATGTATGTGTTGCAGTCATCCTGCTGATACTCGCCATTCTTTCACTATCTGATGCCATGTCCGGGTTTCATATGATCATCACCGGATCAAAGGAATCAGGCATGATGGAAGCATTGCATGCCGTACTACTGACCATTGTAATTATTGAAATAATGGAGACCGTAACCGGTTACCTGCGGACACACACCATACAGATCAGGCCCATACTCGTTGCAGGAATTACCGCCATGGTCAGAAGACTACTCTTCTTTGATACCGAGCCGTTAACAACTCTCCTCCTTGGAGAAGTTGTACTAGCCATTGTTGCCATACTGGTCCTGACAATCGCAATCATCTACTTGGGAAAAGAAGAGAAATAGCAGGAAGAGTTATTTTTTTAGATTGAAATATTCTTTGGAGATCTGTTCAAGGCGCTCTTCCTGATACTTGATACTCATCTCCATACTTTCTATTGCCTGCTGAATATTTTCTCCGACACGAACATTGGAATCATTGAGATTATAGGTCGATTCCAGAATCTTCAGAAGGCGACGGGACACATCCGCACTTTTACTGAGACGCTCATACTCCTCAATAATCTTCGAATCCGTACCCTTGCTCTTTGCCTCTTCAATGTCCAGATTGATCTTTTCCTGACGTTTCAGTACATATTCAATGGCATCATACAGCTGGCGGTGCGTCGTCGGCTTCATGATATAGTCTTCAATATAGGCACCATACTCCTGTGCCTCATCAGGAGTAAGCTGTTTTGCAGTGAGCATCATCACCGGCACATCAGCAGTCGATGAATTCATCTTAATATTTTCAAGCGTTTCCCACCCGTCCATCGGCTCCATCATGATGTCAAGAAGGATCAAATCCGGCCTGACATCCTCAAGCACTTCCAGACACTCATTTCCACTATAAGCTGCAATAGGACGATATCCGCCCCGTTCAAGCATTGCAACAAACACGTCAACGATCATCGGGCTGTCATCAACGATTAGAATCGTATACATCTCTATTTCTCCCCAATTTTACTCGCAATAACCGCCAGTTCCCTTTTTAAGGATTGTATATCGGCCGATTTATTAATAATTACCGTTATCAGCGCACGATCTCCCACACTCATGACCAGAATGCCGCCACCCTCAACTTCAACAAAAACAGAAGCAGGCGCGGGAAAATGAGCCAGTCCTGCTGCTGCCTCAGCTGAACCAAGAATTGTCGCGCTCATCGCTGCAAAAGAAAGAGCAGAAACATCCTGACCGATTTTTTTGCCCATAAGCGCACCAGTACGTGAAACAACCGCACATCCAAAAACCCCATCAAGAGCCAGACAGTCATCCAGATATGTCTCAATCTGTTTTTTCATCGAAATCTCATCAATCACAGCAATGCCCCGGGTTAATTCGTGAGAATAAACTCAAATTAGATGCCATATCACATATAGGTATTCTATTTCATGGGTGACGGTGAATACTGGCATCAGGCATTCCGATAAAATTGAAACTACGAATCAGGAGATGGTCAACAGGTTTATTACCGTTTAATTTTAATTTTTACATAATATGCAATTGCCTCGGGGGACGCTGCATTCAATAAAAAAAGATATAGTGCCATCTCAACTCCTTAAAGAAATTTCTGAGAATAAACTCACCGGCCATTGTAACATATATATAGATTCGGAGATTGCATCTACCGTATTTAAAGATGGGAGGTGCGTCCTCGCAAAAAAAGGCCAGTTCCGTGGGTTTGATGCCTTTAAAAGGATTGACAGGGATCCATCAGCAGTCTCAGCAGAATTGTATACCTTCACTGACACACAGCTCGAACTCAGTATTGAATTTAATCATGGCAATACTGTTGTTTTCCCAAAAAAAGAGCCCCTGAAAAAAGTCATAACCGAAAAAAACACCAAGATAGAATCAAAAATAATGGCTGAAGTAAAACGGCAACAGCAGTCAGAAAGCTCAACCCGAACGGATACAAAAGAAGACATAACCAAAATTTTTGAATACAGGCCTGCAGTCAATCCAAAAATCCGGAAACCAAAACGTGAATTTCAACTCCCCCGGGGCAAATTTGTTGCCAGTCAAAACTCCATCACCCTTCTGGAAGCCATACGCACAGCAGAGGAAGGTAATTTTTCCGGATACCTGACAATCGAAACCGGAATTCGCAAAGCATCAATCATTTATCGGAATGGCATGTGCATTATGATCGATTTCCCTCCAAAATACGGAGAGGAAGCTGTACGGGATATCCAAAAGGGTTTTGGACATATTGTGACAGCAGAAATGTACGAAATGTCTCAGCCCCAGATGGAGCTTGCCCTGGAATTTAATGAAGGCTACTGGGCAAACAACTGGACCAAAGGAACAGGAGTCTCAGTCACATCCATATCGCGGGAAATCATTGAGATAAAAGAGATTGCACGTATTGAACCAGTTACAGACGTTCTCCCTGATGAAGATGGGGAGGGGACAATTCCGCAGGCAAACAATGATGAACAAACACTGCGTCCCGATACACCACTTCCCGAAACTGAACTCCCCCCAGAAGAAGAGAATTCTGAAGAACTCGATAATTTCGCACAGGAAGTAAACACCCTTGAAAATATGGATATGGAACTGATGGAATCCCGGGTGCGGGAGAGTTTCAGGGATGTCATCAAAGAACTTGATCTTGACTACCTCATTATTGATGCAAAAAATGAAAAAAAAACGGACGGGGAATATAAATGATTGAAGAGATGTATCTGATAATTCTAAGTGTAATTGTTGTTATCCTGTTTATTGCCCTGATTATTCTGAGTTACAAGGTGTTTTCCCTTCAGAATTCACTCAGAGAGAAGAATAAGAAGGAAAAAACAGAAGAAACGGTAAAAACAACACCTGAAACAAAAAAAGAAGAACGGGAAGAACAAATTGAACGAGATGAACCAAAAATTTCGCAGGAGAATGCCCCTGCCAAACCAAAGCCCGCCATACGTTCTGACATCAACCTTACAGACGGTGCAGACGACATAAATGAAAGTATGAAACGGTTCATACAGAAATACATACTCGATTCAGCAACACTTGCTTCCATGGATGGTTTCTCCCTTGCCTCATCACATACCGACAGCGAAAAAGAGGCAGCAAATCTTACCGCACGCTACCAGGAAGATGGAATCACAGAAATTGGCGACACCCACATCATCCCCATCCAATACCAGGGAGAAGAAATACTGATTCTGGTAAGAACCACCACCCCCACGAATCCTGAACAGGCAACCATGATGAAACGCGACGGTGAAAGGATACTTGCAAAATGGCTATGAGTATTTATAAATTTTTGTGGATTTGGAATTCAATATAAATAATTTTGGCAACACATATTAGGGATTGTTCAAATCACCCAGCAATTCTGCTTTGCAATAACCCATACATATTAAATAATTCAACACCACAGAAATACTGTGTATCATCCACGAATTTGAGAGGTATTCATGGTTAAAGTTTACACTATAGCGTCAGGAAAAGGGGGAACGGGGAAGACCACCACATCGGCCAATCTGGGTACGTGCCTTGCTGAACTGGGAAAAGAAACGTACGTGATGGACGCCGACATGGGGATGGCAAACCTTGGCATTATTATGGGCATGGAAGATGTCCCGATAACACTTCACGAAGTGCTTGCCGGTAATGCAAAGGTGTCCGAAGCTGTTTATGAAGGCCCCTGTGGTGTCAAAGTTGTCCCGAGCGGTATATCACTGAAAGGATTCCAGAATGCAGATCCTGACAGACTCAGAGATGTTATGCGTGAACTGATAGGAGAATGTGAGTTTCTTATCATTGACGCGCCGGCTGGAATCAGCCGTGACGGAGTTATTCCGCTCGCCATCGCAGATGAAGTGATTCTGATAGTCAATCCGGAATTATCATCCATGGTGGATGCACTGAAAACAAAGATACTGACAGAGCTTGTGGGAGGAAGCGTGAAAGGCGCAATACTCACACGGGCGACAATGGAAAATACCGAAGTATCGAAGCAAAAAATGGAGGAAGTACTGGGAGTGAAGGTCATTGGAATAATTCCCGAAGATCCAAATACCCGCAGGTCAGCAGCATATAAATCACCACTGGTCGTCAAATATCCGGAATCGGATGCTTCAAAGGCCTACAGGAAAATTGCAGCAGACCTTGCCGGCACACCATATCCGGAATCGCAGGATCAGGAAAAAACACGGGAAGGTTTCATTGACAGACTGGCACGTTCGATATTCAAGGGAAAGAAATGATAGACACAACAGCAGATGGAGTAATGCTGATATTATTTGGAATTGTTATCGTTTTTCTCCTTTTTGTAGTAAAACTGATGCACACCAGAATTAATCAGCTCCTCACAGAAATAAATTCTCTGAACGGGAAGGTCAATCTGACATCAAATGAGATCGAACAACTGACAAAGAATGTTGAAGAATTTAAAAATATTAAAATCTAAACATCCCATTTCAAAAAGGAAGATACATAAGGAAAGGAAACCAATACTATTAGGCGGGGCCATAGGGTAGCCTGGACCATCCTAGGAGACTGGGGGTCTTCTGACCTGCGTTCGAATCGCAGTGGCCCCATTTATTTTTTGGGAATTTATTATGAAAATTACAGAATCATGTTTTGAATGTCTTTTATCACGCATTGAGTATGAATGCAATCTGATCGGCACTGCGTCCGAAAAAACAGAAGACATCGCGAAAAATTGTAGAAACCTCCTCACAGAACTTTGCAAGGTTCCTGATACGGGCCCTAAGATATCAAGCCAGATCCATCGTCTTGCCTACCGTGAAATGGGATCATCTGATCCTTACTATCAGCTCAAGGTAAAAGACAACGAAGATGCGCGCGCGGTATGTGAACAGGTCATTACCAATGATATGAGTTTTGCAGACCTCTGTCTCGCAGCAATTATTGGAAACACACTTGATTACGGCTCAAAAGAACATATCGTAACGGACAACCTTATCGCACACTTCCACACTGAGTTCAATAAAGGTCTGACCATTGACGATACAGAAGAGATACTGCGGTTATCCCAGAGAGTGGTCTTTCTCTGCGATAACTGTGGAGAGATCATCTTTGACTCTCACCTGATCCAATTCCTCAAGAAGATGGGGACCCATATCACGGTTGTTGTCCGGGGCGGACCCATCATCAATGACGCAACTCTTGAAGATGCCCGTACGGCAGGAATTGATACCATCTGTGATGAACTGATGACCAATACCGATGGCATAGCCGAACTTGGATATAACCCCGAACTGGCACCGGAAGATCTGCGTCGCGCAATAGAGAATGCCACAATCATCATCGCAAAGGGGATGGCAAACTATGAAACCCTGACCGAAATTGAAGGGTTGCCCCCTGTTGCATACTGTATGACCGTAAAATGTGTCCCCATCGCAGAATCGGTGGGAGTGCCAAAAGGGTCGCGCATTGCGATGCTGAGGCACTAATTTACCGAAAATTCACCATTTTCAATATGTTCATCATATGAGGTGTCACGCACCTCATTCCAGGTTGTTTCCAGCACATAATATTCCAGCATATCAACCACGCGCTGATTTTTGGGAGCAATTTCATATGCCCGTTCAAGTACTCTCCCTGCCCCCTCCTGATTGCCCATATCAATATAGATCCGAGTCATTTCAAGCAATATATCAATATTGTCCGGGTCCATCCGGTATCCCCGTATGAGGAGCCTGAGGGCTTTTTGTGCATCACGCTCGATACGTCCAAGGTAATACCAGAGGGCCGGCTGATTCGGCTTCAGTCGAATTGCAGTCTTTAGCGCATTTGAAGCTTCATCCATATCACCCAGATTGAGGAGACAGATTCCCATCCCAAGCCATACCTCACCATCATGATCCCTGATTCGATTCGCCTTGCGATAGCAGGACAGGGCATCGGTATAATTTTCGAGGCGGAGGAGTGCAGTCCCCATATTCAGCCATGCGCGAAAATTGTCGGGTTCATTATCTGCAGCCCTTCGATAATAGTAATAGGCCTCCTCATAATTGCCCAGAGAGAGATAGACATCCCCCTTGCCGATTAAAAAATCAGGATTTTCCGGTAATGCTTCAAGAGCGGTGCTAATAAACTGCATCGCCTCCTCAAACTGATTGATCTTCAGGTGTGCAATGCCTTCATTATACCAGCCAAGTGCATACAGTTTATTCGCCGGAATCCTCGACATATATTGATATACCCAACTCTGTGATAGTATACTTCTATTGTACAATCCTTATACATAAGCATAGTTTTTCGTGTCAGCAGGCCCCCCATAACGCAAAATGCGAAAAATAGTATGGTAAAACCGGAGTTCCCCAATCACTTTTTCACCCAAACAGATAGGGAATGAACAATAAAAGGAGCATGACCGCCACCATAAATGAACTGATAAGATTCACAACAAGCGGTACGAGATCACTGCGCCCACGTTTTTCCAGAATACCTGTTACCCCCTCCTTCATAATATACCCGCCATCCAGAGGAATGAACGGAAGGGCGTTAAACGTACCCACTGCAAGATTGAACCAGAATGTCCAGAATAGTATCTGCACAACCCCCCAGAACCCGGAAAACGGCACATCCCACATATCCACATATGAGACATCAAACGCAAGAATCCCCAGGTTCAGGCTGTCATCATCAATGACGGTATTGATGGGCACATAGAGGAGCAGGAGCGGACCAAGAGGGCTCCTGACAAGGTTCTGAAAGGCATATTGTGCCGATTCCGGTGAATAGTATACAACCCCCATAAACCCACTCGTCTTATTGCTGAGATCTTCCGGCCATTCCTCCAGAACAAGCGTATGATCAGAATATTCGCCCCCTTTTGCCATCGTAACAGTCAGGGTGTCACCCGGAGCGGTTGTCTCCAGTATATCAGACACTTCCTGCACAGATTCCACCGGCACTCCACCAATTGCAGAGATCACTGAATCCGGAGTTATTCCCGCATGTTCCGCAGGATAATCCACATAGACTCCCTTCACCATCGGGGTGGACGACGGAGTTGCCATACCCATCAAACCAACGATCGCGACAAAACAGATCAGTGCAACGACAAGATTGTTGGTGATACCAGCGCCGTACATCCGGATTTTTGATGGCCGGGGAGCTTTTTCCACCTCCTCCTCATCGGGCTCCACAAAAGCACCGATGGGAATGACTGCAAAGAGTATACCGGTACTTTTTACCCGGATATCCTCCACCCTGCATAGGATGGCATGTCCAAATTCATGGACAACAAGGGTCACAAAGAAAGCGATAATGACTGCAAATGTAATCGGAATGAAATCATTCACTCCGGGAATCGCAAGAATATTCTGCGGTTCATAGATGCCCTCCGGTGCGGGAGGGTTCATCATGGAGTTGTATACCCCAAGGATGAGAAGTGCCGACATAAGAACCGAGATCACGACCACAAGGACTGCGCCCAATGTCCCATATCCACGCCAGAATCCTGCCTGTCGCCTGAAATAATCAAAGAATCCTACATTATCAGTCTTCAGCGCAAGAATCGGTCCGTAAAAGGTGATATGTTCTTCCCACCTGTGGGAATATTTAATATAACCAGCAACAAGGGCATACACAATTACTGCAATAATGCCGATGATTAGCCATTCCATTCATAATATCGTTGTTTTCAGTGATGATAAACGATTGTATGGCCGGATGGCTGGTGTGATCGGAGTTATCGGTTTGGTGCGATAGTTGTTCAGTTATTCAGGGACTCATTCATCCAATCATTCAAATTACGCGGCATGCCATGTTGATGAGGGGAATTACTGTAAATCTGGCTGAGTTGTCCGGAGGATCAACAGTCAGGGGGCTTTGCCCCCGACTGCACCCACATATGGATGCGCCTTGTACGGGAGGTGACATTGAATGGACAACGGATTTCTCAAGAATTTAATGAACCACTTTTGTTTTCGTACGAAAATCTCGGTGCAACCCGTACACCCTCCATCCCATGGACTGCCTCCCCCCGGAGAGGGGGGAGGAGGAGCACGGCAGCAACCGTGCGGGAGAGGGGGATTAACAACTAATGTGGCCATGTTATCTGGAGGATGAACAGTCAGGGGGCCTTGCCCCCGACGGCCCCCACAGTGAGATGCACCTTGTACGGGAGGTGACATTGAATGGACAACAGATTTCTCAAAGAATGGCCATGGACACCTCAATTCCCGTAGGAAAATCTCGGTGCACCGCACACCCCACTTCCCATCAAAAATCAAAGAGAGATGCCTGTGACAGCCGATCCATGATCCTGCGTGTCGTCTCCCAGGATGTTCGCGCACAGGAGGGAGGCCTCGCATGGTCCCTGATATAGTCCTCAAGAAAGTGTATCGTTACCGGGTCCGAGGGGTACCCACTTCCGAAGTTCCCGAACTCCTCATGAAGTGACAGGATACACCGGTCACGCGTTACCTTTGCGACAATGGATGCAGCGCTCACGATCGGATACCTGGCATCGGCCTTATGCTCAGCTACAATGGTATACGCCTCACCTGCATACCCGCTGACCGTGCGTCCGTATCGCTCTGCATTAACGTCACATGCATCCACATATGCCGTTCCGGGAGGAAGCTTACGGATCACCTCCGCATGTGCCTGTGCAACGATCTCATTCATGGATATTTCTGCGCGGAGACGGTCAATTTCTTCAGCAGAAATGATCCTGCAGGCAAAAACAAAATTTTCTGTGATTTCCTGAAAAAGGGATTCACGGCGCTTCCGTGAAAGAACTTTGGAATCTAGAACGCCCGTTGATGCGACCACATCCATATCCGGGGCAAAAACACCTGCAACAACCATCGGACCCAGAACCGATCCCTTCCCTGCTTCATCAATACCGCATATCACGTACGTACAGTTCAATCCACAACCTATATCAATAGGTGTGTTCGATACGCATCTTGATGTATATCATCATCATTGGTCTCGGAGGTATCGGCAGAGCGCTTGCAGCAATGTCCGTTCAAAATGGAAATTCAGTTGCGGTCATTGACCAGGATGAAGAACGCTGCAATGAGATTATCGACCATTATGATCTTCTCGCCATTGCCGGGAATGCGACCGATAAATCCATCCTCCTTGATGCAGGAATAGACCGTGCGCAGGCACTGATTGCAACAACAAGCGATGATGCAGTGAACCTGATGGCATGCTGGCTGGCAAAAAAATTCGATGTACCGAACGTGGTATCCATTGTAAACCAGAATGAGCATTCAGAGATGTTCAAGGATGTTGGTGTCCACATCAGTGAAAATCCGGATGAACTCGTGGCAGAACGGCTGTATTTCTGGTCAGAAAATACCGACCTCCACCAACTGGCATCAATACCCGGAGGATCTATCTTTGAAATTGATGTTGACAACGATGCGCCGATGATTGATCATGAAATCAGGGAACTTGATGTAACAGACTTTGTGTTCATCGCAATCAAACGCCAGAAAGGGGATATCATCATTCCGAGCGGCAAAGTGAGAATACGCAAAGGAGATAAGATCATTGTTTTCACAAAGAAAGATGCAGAAAAAGAGTGTTTAACCATTCTCAACCGGCAACTGAAACGTTCAGTCCAGTAGCCGTCTGAGAGCTCCAATATCTTTTAAGAGCCACGGATTGTATTTTAGAAGTTCACGAATAAGGTATTTGGTATCAAATATTTCCATATCTATTTTTTTCACTGAACTTACGATGGAATTCATTTTTTCATCCTTTAGTTTAATGAAGATCTCTTTCACCTGATAGTTCCGTTTCAGGCCCTTCCCCATCTTAGAATTCCGCCACTCTGTATCATATTTCATCAGGGCCGATTTACTGCAGTCTCCTGCCGCAATGCATTCTGCTGCCACCTCGCCAGCCAGTTTCCCGGAATACATTGCATTGATGATGCCACCGCCGGTTATTGGATCGCTCAGTCGTGCAGCATCACCGACTATGACAAGACCGTCTGCGACTGTACATTCCAGTGGTTTACAGGCAGAAACACCGCCAACGATAAACTCAATAATCTTGCCATTGGGGAGATGTTCGGCAATGAAGGCATCCAGATAATCTTTCGGCCGCTTTCCGTCTTTGCACATTTTTCCGGATATCCCAATACCGACATTTGCAGTCCGGTCACCTTTTGAGAAGATCCATACATATCCTTCCGGCGCAACCTCGCGACCGAGGTAGAATGCATTCAGACCCGGGTCAATATCAATATCGGTCATCAGATACTGCACACAGGTCTCAATCTCGGCCATGGGAACCGTTGTATCTATGCCGCACCAGCGGGCAAACTTTGATTCAACACCATCCGCTGCAATGACCACATCGGCAGTTACCTCAAACGTCTTGCCCCCATGTTCAATTACTGCGCCACAGACCTTGCCGTCTTTCATGATGGCACTACTCGCCCGGGACTTGACAACCACATCACACCCGGCATTCGCAGCATTCCAGACCAGTTCCCGGTCAAAGATCTTTCTGTCAAGGACATAGCCGACTTCATTCCCGGCCATTTCCGGGTTTAGTTCGAGGATGGTCCCATCGGGAGCAACAATCTGGGCCCCTTCAATCTTTGACGAGATCCATTTCGGGTTCAGATCAATGAGTTCTGATATTTCCATACCGACACCCTCTGCACACCGTACCGGTGCACCGATTGCCGGGCGCTTTTCGATGATACAGCAGGAAAGACCCGCATCTGCAACAGCCTTTCCGGCCATCGCACCACCGGGTCCGCCACCGATAATGAGAACATCATACTTATTCTTCATTCTTCACCTCCAGAGCGCCGAGAGGACATATTTTGGAACATATCCCACATGCGATACAGGTATCAGGATCAACGGTGAGGTATGCATCTACGAGTTCAAGTGCGCCCTGCGGACAGACCGAAACACAGGCACCACAGTAGCCACAGACTTCCCTTTTTATGATAAGCATCTGGAATAATTTGGTTATTCAAAAGTATAACCCTTCCTTTCAGATTCGCAGAGAATTAAAACAAACACATTAATTCTGGTTTATACCAGAAGGAAGGGCGCACCGGATCATACCCCACACCAGAGAAAATTGGCCAATCATTCTCCCATGGAAATGCCGAATATATTCACGAATTTGAAATACACACGTAAACGTCAGACATGACAGAAGGAAGAGCCACCTCTCCCAATTTATGAGACAGGTAAAGAAGGGCAGCACGGCAGCCCACAGATAGTATCAGAAAAAAGGAGAGTGTGTATGAAAATCTGCACAGAATACCAGAATCAGCCGATATAACTGAGTTCTTCTTCTGCCTTTGCATTCTCAAGTTCACGGATCTTCTCGACAATGCCTTCCATCTCAACGGCACGTTCTTCCAGTTTCGTGTCGTCAACATCAAGACCTGTCAGCGTGTTCAGCACCCCAAGAACGGCATGTGCACTCTTTGGGTCAACAATATACCCGGAGGTCTCCCCCATCAAACACATTGCTTCAATTCCACGCTCAGCACCAAGACTGAGAAGAAGCCCGGACGCGCCAATGATGCCGCCACCCGGTTCATCCTGGGAAAAAATCACCCCGGCTGTTTCAGCAACGTCTCGCAGTTCCACATTATTCACTGCCCCCAGCACCTGAATCTCGTCTTTGAGTTGTCCGGTCCCGTAGCCACCAAGGGTGTAAATGCGTTTAACCCCCAGCTCCTCTGCAACGTCAAGGTATGCATCTGCAAGCAGGTAATGCCCTTCTGCAGACCCACTCTGCACATCACCGACAAGAAACGCAATAGAGAGCGTATCATTACTCACCAGATAAATATCATTACTGGAAAGACGGGCAACACCGTCTTCATCGATCAGCACCTGTGGCGGGAAGAATATCGATGTGATCTCTGCAATCTTTTCAGCCCCCAGCTCTTCAATCATATGCTCAGCGACAAGTTTTCCCACCTGCCCCACCCCGGGAAGACCTTCAATCAAAATATCAGCATGAAAGTCCTCACCTGCGAGCATCTTTATACGTATGTCATCCATAACGAATTCTCCGTCGATATGCACCATATCTGTCCTGCGGGGAATACCGGGCCGGATGTGCAGTCCGGGTCTGATTGCCACAGTGAGGACAAAAAAAGTTGAGCGTATATGTCCCGTCAGACGGACATCGCCTCATTCTTCCAACCATTAATTTTTACCAGAACGTGCTTTCCGGACAAATTCTCCGGTACCGCCTGCACGCTCTACAACACCTACTGCGGATTTTGCGACTTTGTTAATCGCCTTCTCAGCAGTCTTGTAGTCGTGAGCAGTCACTTTCACGCGGTATTTTGGGGCACCAACATACACCAGTTCAATCTCAACCCCCTCGATCGTCGGCTGAGCACTGCGCAATGCACGGCGAATGACATTCACCCCGTCCGGTTTGGTGGATGTGAGAATCAGATTTCCGGTAATGGTAACCTTTGATAATTTTACATTTTCATTTGCGACCGTGACGAGAGCATCTGCGACCTTGCCATCAAGGTTCAGACGACCAAGCGTCCCGGCCTCATCTGTGAGAACGTCTTCAAACACCGGGAATAACGCCCCGTATTCACGGTAAAATACATTCTGTATTGATTCTTCATCAGTACCGGATGCCTCAGATATAAATGAGATCCATTTCAGGGCCTTCTGCTCATTTTTCCATTCATGGATCTTTTCTTTGCGCTGATGGTCGTTGACATCCTTCAGTGAGAGATCGATATGGCCTTTGGATCTTTCAACATGGAGAACCTTGCATACAACCTTCTGACCTTCACGGACATAATCCCTGATGTGCTTAATCCAGCCCCGGGCAACTTCTGCAATAGGTATCAGGCCCTCACGTTCACCATATTCATCCAGGGTCACAAATGCAACAAAATCCTTTACATTTGAGACCGTGCAGACAACAAGTTCACCTTCGTCAGGCCACTCTCTCTCTAGCATAGAATTACTCACTCAACTCTTCGATAATCTCTGCATTAATCTTCGCGTTTCCGCCGGATGGTTCAGCAAGGACACTGCCACAGACTACACAGTCAACAGTTGTGCTTGCACGCTGGAAGATAATCTGCTCATTTTCACAGTCGGGGCACTTCACTTTATAGAATGCGCTCCGGTTTTCTCTGTTAATTCGTACCATATATAATCACTCCACCAGTTCAAATTTACCAGCTTTCACTCCACGGCGCAGATGTGCCTTACCGCAGACGGTACAGCGGTATCTCACATTGATTCTCTTTGTTGGCTTGTCGCCACCAGGCACCTTTGAGAACTTGCCCCTGTTTCCGACTTTACCGCGGCGTTCTTTCTGCCGGTCGATCCAATGAAGATGCATATCTTTCCCGCGCTTCACCCTTTCGACCTCATGGGTCTCATGTTTCCTGCAATAAGGACAGTAGGTTTTAAATTTCGTTGGCATTTTCATGGAATAAGCCCCTTAATCTGGATATTGAATCCCAATATTATTTGCTTACCTTAATATTTAAGGCTATGTTGTGTTCATAAAGCACCTGCGCATTCCTGAGAGGAAGCGACACCAGGTCATCTTTAATAAGACTATATATTCTTCCGTCAGTTCCCATAAAGGGTTCGATGTCATCAAGGACATGAACCAGATCATACGCCCCGCCTGCCTCCGGCGCGGCAAATATTTCCTCTTCAGAAGAAGGCACGTCATCTCCGTCACCGATACCCGGACACTCTTCTTCCGCAACCGGCACAGGCACTGACATTTCAGAAACGGCTTTCACCCTCTCGGCCACTGCACCATCGATCAAAGAATGGCGGCAGGTTGAAATTGCCGCACGGATATCATCGTACATCTCCCGTTCTTCTGGGATCATCCGGTGAATCTCCTGTGAGTCCACATAATGGGTATCCATCTGGTTGATGGCCATCTTCAGGATTTTTTTAAACCGCTCCCGGGAGATGTCGTTCAGGGTGACCTTCAGGCTGTCAATCTCATTGAGGAGGTCCGACCCCCGATCTGTAAGAAAATTGTCAATGGACTGCGCCTCTGCATACAGCTCACGCAACCGTTTCTGCGCCTTTTCGAATATATCCGGAGATATCGTTGTCAGTTTTCCGCTTTCCCGTTCGTCAAGAACCACAATCCGCAGATCTTCAAGCTCCATTCATCTGCTCTCCATGTCTGCTTATCTTCCACCCGGAGCAGTAATCTCTCCTATGCCCCTGCAGCAGAGAAACACCGCCATTGCATCAGGCACCCGGTTTACCCCTTTCTCAATGGTATATTCCTGACCCATCATAGGCATTGTGAGGGAGAACGGACACTCCACAGAAACCATCTGGTCACCAAAATCGACAACTGCATCAACGAAAGGATCAAACCGCTCGAGATCAGCAACAGACGCCAGTTCGGTGACACGGAACCCGGAACCCCCATGCAGTGAACCAGGCGCCCGTATCAGGCGTTTGATATCGGTGGTGACCGGTTCATCAGTCAGGGCCGCCTGTGCACGTATGCGCTGTTTCATGGGTTCGTAGTCGTCGCCGGTGAGAGCCCGAAGCGCATTGTTCTTCTGCAGGACCACAGGAGTTCCAAGGTCATCCGATGAGGCGATGGCCGCATCGATCTCTTCATAAAACGAATGCGCAGACCCCTCACCCACGCCGCGCAGAGCAGACAGATAGGCCACCCCGTCACGTGCACCCATATTACGGATACGCTCCAGTTCTCCACGTAGCGCAGAGCGATACCGTGCCGGCCACCCCTTCGATACACCACCCCTGTGCGGGCCAAGCATGAATCCGGCATCAATACCAATACCGCAGACATAGTCCACCAGTTCACGCCGCTGTGGACTGCCCCATTCCCGGCACTCGATATCCCGGATATGGATATGATACCCACGCCCGCCGGAAAAGACCAGTGCCATGCTGCGCTTTGAAAACCCCAGCTCATCCACAAGCATATCGATGAGTTTCAGGGTCTCCTCCTTTACCCGGACAAGCATGGTCTCATACGAGACCTTCTGAACAATGTGGTCTGCATCCAGGTCAAAGATCAGGTCCGCACCGGTCCAGTTCTTGTCATTCATCGTCGGAGCTGACGGCAGTTCGTAGTACGCTGTGGAAAAATACATATGCCGCGGCACCACCGTCCGAACATAGGAGGCCAGCTCCTCACGGGACTGAAATGCCATATGCCGCCGCATCGGGACCTTTGAGGTCTCATCAAACGCGATAAAACCCCATTCACGTTCACGAAGAGACGGGGGGACGAACACCGGCGCATGCGCATAATATCCGGCAAATTTCTGGCGGATATATTCACGGGTTGCAGGATTCATTCCAGCCTCTTCACCATATACGGGCCGGTACGTTCGTAGCCGTGTCTGGCATAATACGGCCGGACACCAATACCACTCATCACCGCCATCGAACGGTATCCCGCAGATTTCGCCCGCGCTTCTGCTTCCTGCAAAAGGCTTGTTCCGTACTGCCGGTGTTGCCACTCACGCGTCTTCTTTCCGCTCTTTTTCAGAGGGACCATCGACCCGTACACATGCAGTTCACGGATCAGCGCACACCCGGTGAGCTCCTTTCGCCAGGGATTCCCCGGGTACCGCAGACGGATAAATCCGATGAGCGAATCGGATGCCACAGCGGAGATGAAATGCTCCGTTCCGCCACAGCACTCGTACGAGAGTGTCTCAACTGTTGCCTCCCCTGCAACCGGGGCACGCCCCGCCTCCCTGCAGCGGATACACCGGCAGCCCCCACCCATCTCCTGCAGGCGTTTTTGCGCAAGCTGCCGGAAATTGCTGTGGTGGGAACCGGATACGATCAACCGTGCCGGAATATCACGCTGCACACGCTGGAGTCGGGTATACTCAGGGATGCATGATTTGCCAAAGGCAACGAGGTCAATCAGGTCATCTTCCGGATAGGTGACATAGTCACCACCCTCCCAGAGAGACTCAATCTCTGAACCCGGCGTGACAAGCGTTGGATAAATCTTAAGAAAATCCGGCCGGTATGCGGGATTACGGTAGAGTTCAGCAAACATCCACCGATCATCTTCCATCGTTGCGGAAGGAAGATTCGGCATGACATGAAACCCAACCTTAATCCCGGCATCCCGCAGGAGGGTATTTGCCGCGATACTCTCCGCAACGCCATGTCCCCGCCTGTTGTATGCAAGAATATCGTCTTTCAGCTGCTGCACACCCAGTTCAACCTTCGTCACGCCAAGCGAGAGCATACGGTCGATATGTTCCTGTTTGCACCAGTCGGGCCGGGTCTCAAATGTCGCTGCAATGCACCGCGCTTTTGCCGTCTCATTCCTGCGGCAGAGTTCTTCATACGTGGCGCCGTCATCCGGACGAACCGGGCCGCCATATTCATTCATGGCGCGGATGCATGCGCCCATAAACGACTCCTGATACGCCGGGTCGCGGGCAGTCATCGTGCCCCCCATAACGATCAGCTCCACCTTGTCGATGTGATGGCCCAGTTCTTCAAACTGCATGATCCGCTGGCGCACCTGCACATAGGGATCAAATGCATACTGACGCCCCCGGAGTGCCGCAGGTTCTTCGCCGGTATAACTCTGGGGCGAGCCAAACGGATGATCAGGCCCGCCCGGGCAGGGAAGACAGATACCATGCGGACAGGGATGCGGCGACGTCATCACCGCAACCGGTGCCACACCGGAAAGGGTCCGGGTGGGTTTCAGCTGAAGAATCGTCCGCATCATCTCATATTCATCACCCTCTGCTGCTGCAAGTATTGACGAATTTTTCGGAATTTCTGAGAGACGGTATTTTTTTGCAACCTGAATTTTTATCTTCTGGACATCTGCAGAAGAAATTCCCGGAAAAGAGAGCCGGGAAATGATTTCCCGGAGAACAACATTGTCATGCATGCAGTTTTACTGACCGGCTACTACTTCATCAGGGGCCGAATACTCCTGATAATCGAGTGAAGCAAGACCCTTGGACTTCAGATATGAAACCAGTTCGTCACCCAGCATCAGAATTGCTTCCTTATGACATGATTTATTTTTGTGAATATGCACCGGAGAGATGGAGAGACCATTGTATCCGGTTGTGCAAACCTCGTCACCGTACGTCGCTTCATAGTATTTTTTCACATGGACAAAGAGCATGTGAAGATGTAGTAGTTCCTCTTTCTGCACCAGATCACCAATCCTTAGAATTACTACTAATCACGAGAACATATAGTTTATTGGTGATCTTTATATCGCAGCATTCACGTGCAATCGGGGCACTCGCCGGACTGGCCCTCGGAGACGCATTTGGCGCCCCATTTGAGGGCGGTCCGCCACCAGAGCATGCCATTCGGGAACCCGGACATTTCGGAATTCATCCGCTAAATTATGGAAATTTTACGGATGACACGATGCAAACACTCGCAATAGCAAAATCAATGCTAAAATGTGGCTATTTTGACCAGATAGAAGCAATTTCAGCACTGATTCAGGAATATGAACGGGATTCACGATTCTATGGCCCGACATCACGCGAGGTATTCAGACGGATACAAAACGGATGCGCTCCACTCAAGGCAGCCCGGACACTCTTTGAAGAACAGGGGAGAGGGCGGACAAACGGCAGTGTGATGCGGGGCGTCCCGATTGGCATCGTCTACCCCCCCAAAGAGGTCAGGGGATATAGCCTGGCCGCATCCGAAATCACCCATTATCACCCCGTCGCATGTGAGTCATCGATGACATTCAACATGCTCATATCATGCCTCATACGGGGAGAAACACTCACCCGTGCAGTCGAAAGAGCATCCACAACCTGTGAACGCTCAGACGTGCGCGAACGGATCTGCTCACCTGAACACTTCCCCCTGAACCCCTCCATGGATGCGCTGGACACCCTGCATGCTGCCCTTTCCATTGCACGTCGCGCCACATCGTTTCCCGATGCCGTCACCGGGGCAGTCATGCTGGGAGGGGACACCGACACCATTGCGGCACTGGCAGGTGCACTGAAGGGTGCGGAATACGGTATCGAAGCACTCCCCCGCGAGTGGCTCCAAAGGACAGAAGGAATAGCGGATGTGATCGACTGCGCAACATCGCTCTGGCTGATGAAAAAAGACTGATCAATACGGGCTCAGAAGAACCCGCTTCATTCGTTTTCCAAGTTCACAGTCGATCACGGCATCCCCGTCAATGGATGCAATCCGGTATCCTTCACCGGAGACAATGCCTTCCGGATTGCAGAGATCAAAATTCGCACAGTCGCTCTGTGTGCACCCTGCCTCATAGGTGACGGTTGAATTCAGGATGGCACGTTCTGCAGGCACCGCTGCAGGAATTTCGGCTTCAACCACCTCCACAGTATACGCACCGCCCTGATGGACATGACAGGTATGGAGGGTCATCGTCCGGATGCCCACAATCCGGTACCTCCGGTGGGGCCGGAGATTGTGACAGACCTTCCTGAGTTTACACCCCTCACATTCGTGCACCTCTCCCCGGTACACAAATTCAACCCCCTCGCGGGCGAGTGTCTTTCCGACGAGCGTAATCCTTGTGCGTCCACCCTTTTCCGTCATTTTATTCCTCATATAGCATAGCAATCAGTTCTTCGGCGACCTCTTCTGTCACACCCATATCCAGAATGGTAAACCGTTCCGGCCGGATGGTGCGGGCAAGGACAAGCGCCCGCGCAGCAGTCTCATCGGGAATCCCCATCTCCTGTGGTGTCGTCGGCGCTCCAATCTTTTTCAGAGACGTGCGGATCCCCCTCCAGTCACCACCATGCAGGTACATGGTGATGATTGACCCGATACCACACTGCTCACCATGCAGCCCTTTTCCCGGAGCAATCTGGTCCAGAGCATGACTGAACTTATGTTCTCCGCCGGATGCGGGACGTGACGACCCCGCGATACTCATTGCGACACCTGACGAGAGCAGTGCTTTGATGACGGTCCATGCGCTCTCTTCAGAGTGTGGTTTAATGAGATCTGCATTTTTACTGATGATCTCAGCAGTCATTTTGGAGAGCGCGATGGCATACTCAGATACAGGTTCTCCCTTCAGGCGGTGGGAGAGTTCCCAATCAAGAATGGCCGTATAATTGGAGATCACATCCGCACACCCTGCCGCAAGGAGGCGGTGGGGCGCTGCAGCGATAATGCCCGTATCAGCGATGAGTGCGATAGGGGGATTCGCCTCCAGTGAGACACTTCCCCCCCTGACGGGTACCGACGCACGTGATGACGCGATACCATCATGGGATGCTGCGGTAGGGATGCTGATGAACGGCCGGCAGCAGTTGTATGACACGATCTTTGCGGTATCAATGACCCTGCCGCCCCCCACTCCGATAAAGACATCGACACCAGCCCCCGCCTCTTCTGCCTCCGCTATGACCTCCGGTGTGATGGTATCGACAAGAAAGAGATCAGCATCCATCACCTCCCGTACCAGGGAGAGGACCTGACTGCCCGCGACATCCATCGTCCCTTTCCCGCTGAATACGAGCGCAGAACCGGATACCTGAAGGTCTTCACATACCTTCGGCAGCTGTGCGAGCACATCATGACCTATTATCACGTCACGCGGCAGCTGCATCCATTTTGATTTATCCAAAACAGGTGTTTTGAGTAATTTTATACCGTCAGCACTCATGTACTATCATTAAATGATCTGGGATTTTATATACAAATATTACGTTGGTCCAACATTAAACGGCGAACCCTATACGATCGTCGATACCCTCACCTATGCCCTGATCCTCATCTGTGCGGTATACCTCGTTTACCGGTGGCTCAAGAAGACCGGCATCGATATCGATCAGGAGTTTATTGTATCGACCATTCCCTTTGTCGTTCTCGGCGGATTACTGCGGGTTGTTGAAGATACGGGAATCATCCCCCGCCCGTGGAATGTCATACTGGTCACGCCAATAATTTTCTTTGTCGTATTCTTTATCACCGTCAGCCTGCTCGTCATTGCACGAACCCTGGAAAAACACGGTTTGATTGCATCATACACCAGGGGTTATGCTGCAGGAGGGGTAGTCGCCTGCGTCATCACCGCAGCGGTGCTTGCGTATTTTGGCATCACTGAGACACGCATTGCGTTCGGGGTTCTCGCAACGATCCTTGCAATGGCTGCAGTGTCATCTGCTGCAGTCTGGAGTCTGCTTCGTTATGGTCTCAGATGGTCATTCACGGACGACATTCTCTACAAACTGCTCATCTTTGGTCACATGCTGGATGCCAGTGCAACCAGTTTTGGTATTGACCTCCATGAACTGACCTATGTGGAAGTCCATGTGGTGGGGTCACACCTGATAGAAGCGACAGGCACTGCCTTTTCGATGTTCGCACTGAAACTGGCAGTAATCATCCCCGCAATATATGTGCTTGAAATGTACAGAAAAGAAGGAAACAGCCAGTTGTGGCACCTCATTCTTCTCGCAATGATCGTTGTCGGTATGGCACCGGGTATCAGGGACATGGTACGGATGATTCTCTATGTATGATAGCAGGTACCGGACAGCAGCACTCATTACCATGGGGATTTTCATCCTCACCGGTGTTATTGGCGGGTTTACCGCCTACCAGGATGCATCCATCGGAGAAGAACTGATCTCCCTCATGAACAAGGAAGTGTTCGAACAAATAAATGCGGAAAACCCGGCCATTGTTGCAGCAAACATCTTCGCAAACAATACCGAAACATCCATCATCCTCTTCATCGGCGGAGCATCCTTTGGTCTCATAACGGCACTCATTCTTTCCGTGAACGGGTTTGTGATCGGTCTCGTCGTTGAATACGTCCGGCAGGAACAGGGACTCCCCGTCATTCTTGCAGGAGTGCTTCCCCATGGCATATTTGAAATTCCTGCACTCATACTCGCAGGCATGTTTGGTCTGCTCCTTGGGGAAGAACTCTGGAGAGAACTCCACGGCACCGGAGATGCCATCTCTGCGGCCCGGAAATATGGCAAACAATTCCTCGCCATTGTTCTCCCTCTTCTTGGAATTGCAGCGATTATAGAGGGCTTTATTACGCCGGAAATCATACAGTTATTTATCTAGGTGAATCGAGTCATGCAGGAAGAAAAAGGCGCACTCCCGCCAAAAGAAACATTCAGTGAATGGTATAATGACATACTCTGGCAAGCAGAGATCATGGATGTCCGCTATCCGGTGAAAGGCCTGTACGTCTGGTATCCACATGGATTTGCGATGCGAAAGGCAACCTATGCAATCCTCAGGGAATTACTGGATAAAGACCATGAAGAGACGCTCTTCCCGATGCTGATTCCTGAACATGAGTTCATGAAGGAAGCAGAGCACATCAAGGGATTTGAAGAAGAGGTCTACTGGGTCACCCACGGCGGAACAAGTGAACTCGATGTACCGCTCGCACTGCGTCCGACATCAGAGACCGCCATATACCCCATGTATAAACTGTGGGTACGGTCCCATGCAGATTTGCCGATCAAGCTGTACCAGGTGGTCAATACATTCCGCTACGAGACAAAACACACCCGCCCACTCATTCGCCTGAGAGAGATCACATCCTTCAAGGAAGCACACACGGTCCATGCCACATGGGAAGATGCCCAGGCACAGGTCAATGATGCAGTTGACCTGTATCGTGCATTCTACGAGAGACTCTGTGTCCCGGTCATCGTCTCGCGCCGTCCGGACTGGGACAAATTCCCCGGTGCAGACTATACGCTTGCAACCGATGCGATCATGCCGGACGGAAAGACCCTGCAGGTCGGCACCGTCCACCATCTGGGCGACAATTTCTCCCGCACGTTTGAGATGACCTACGAGGACCCGGAAGGAGAACAGCGACTCGCACACCAGACCTGCTACGGCATTTCAGAACGCTGTATTGCGGCACTCATCAGCATCCATGGTGACGACAAGGGACTGGTCCTCCCGCCTGCAGTCGCCCCGGTGCAGATTGTCATCGTCCCCATCATCATGAAAAAGCGCGAGGAAGAGATTCGTGCGGAAGCAGAGAAGTTGGAGAGAGAATTGAAAGCTGCAGGATTCCGCGTCAAAACCGACTACCGAAGTCTCCGGCCCGGTGCCAAATACTACCACTGGGAGATGCGCGGTGTGCCGCTGAGAATGGAAATCGGCCCCCGTGACATTGACAATGGGGTGGTGATGGCAGTGACACGACTGGGTGAAAAGACACAGGTTGCACGTGATTCACTAATAGCGGAAACAGAGGCTATCATGGAGTCCTTTACCGGACACCTGAAGGAGCGTGCAGAGCACAAGGCACAGGAACAGATCACACTGGCATTCACCCTTGAAGAGGCACGCGAGGCAGCAAAAACCGGGGTGGCAGTCATCCAGTGGTGCGGATGCGAAGAGTGCGCCACCACCGTTGAAACAGAAATTGATGTCAGTGTCCTGGGCACTGATGTCCAGAGCACCTATATTGACAATATCGAAGGCAGATGCATCATCTGCGGAAAACCGGCACGTCCGGCAATTATTGCACGGACCTATTAATCTTCTTTTTTCTGATACTCGCCGCCATTGCACACACAATGCCTGCCATGCAGGTGAAACCATGAAGGGGGCTTTGCGTTGGCACAGGAGTTTCTCGGTTTGGAACATGCGGCGTTTCGGGTTGAACGGACTCATTATTTGCATGAACAGCAACCGGAACCGTTGTGATCCCATCCCCCCGGACAGTGCCATATCCATCATATTGTGTGACAGTCAGTGCGTCAATCATATCACCATCCACCCCATCAGGAATGGTCCCGGTGACTTCCACTGAGAGATACTCGGATCTGCCCTGCGCATATTCGAGATAGTACCCATTGATAAACACCACCCCGGATTCCCGGGAAAATGTCTGTACAGGATGATTGTCAATAAATAGCGTATAGTTCCAGACAGGTTGTACGAGGGCAGTGGAGAGCTGAAGCATGTCGCCCCCCGGAAATGTCACCTCTCCTGCAGCGTCAAAGGAGATACGGACAGATACCTGAACACTGTCTCCGGGACATGCTGCATCCGGTCCCGCAAAGGAGACCTGATCAACAGAAAAGGATGCGGCGCTGATGGAAACAGGGATCAGTGCCAAACACAGAAGAAGAAGAATACAGACACGGTGAGAAGAGCGCATACACTACCTTGCCACACCCAATACATATGACTACCTGAAAAAAGGGATTACTGTGGTGACCCGGAATCCCTGCCACCAAAGAGGACAATTCAATATATGCACATCAAGTATTTAAACAATACCACGAATGTGCAAAAATAAGACATTTAATCGTGCATAATTGAGGATAACAATATAGACCTTCCCATTTGACAACCCTACCACTATCAGTCCATCAGGAATACTGCCGCTGCAATTACCGTTGTCCAGTGCCCATCATCCCCTACTACAGCACTCTTTGTCACATTCATCGTGCGCTGCATGGTACTTTCAGAGAGACTGCCAAACATGTCTTCAGCGAGTTTTTCTGCATACCTGCCGCACTGTTCGGGGCCCTGTCCAAATGAGTGATGCTCGGTAAAGTATCCCCACTGTGATTCCATATCTTCCGGAATCGCCACTCCTATCGATGCAGAGATCCTGCGATGGGGCTCATTGGAAGAGAGGCGAGAAAAGACCGTAAAGACAATACTGCCCGGATGCAAGTCCGGAAGGGCTTCTTTCTTTGAAATAATTCGACATTTTGGAGGCAGTATGGAACTGACGGTAACAAGATTATAGCATTCAATCGATGCATCCCGCAATGCCATCTCAAATGAAGTCAGTTCATCCGGACTCCTGCCGGCACCACAGGTAAAAAAAACCCGTTTTGGTACAAATCTATCGCTCATATTCACCACCAGATATGTGTACACAATAGGTGGTGAATTCACATAAAAGATGGTGAACCCGCACACCAGCGGAAAATGAGTATCGTAAAGACCGGCCCCAATTACAGACGAACAAAAAATGAGCGGGCAAGGTCACTCTGCCGCCGCAACCGGCGGAGTGTATACTCTTGCAGCAAGGTCTTTATCTATCATAAAGAGAATGCCTTTCCCTGCATCATCACTCGCCAGTCTCAGTTGTTCAAGGACACTATGTGCATGATCCTCTTCTTCAACCTGTTCGTCCACAAACCACTGCAGCATATTATACGTCGCATGGTCACGCTCCTCGAGGGCAATTTCAACAAGGTTGTTGATCTTTGCAGTGACCGACTGTTCATGCGCATACTGGAACTCAAATGCCTTTTCCGGAGATTCCCAGGAAGAAGGGGGAGCATCTATCGACTGCAGTTCGATGACGCCACCGCGGGCAAGCACATAATCATAAAACTTCAGGGCATGATCGCGCTCTTCCATCGCCTGTATCCGTTCCCAGTTCGCGAACCCTCGCAGCCCGATTGAGTCATACCACGCAGACATGGAGAGATACAGATAGGAGGAATACAACTCCCACTTTATCTGTTCATTGATTGCTTCAAGCATTCTCTGATTTATCATCTCATCACCTCAGATAACGGTAATACTGCTCATTATCAGCCCGCCATATAAATACCTATGCATGGAAAAAATTAGAGTCATATACGGTCCTGAATGAACTGCAATACGAAGGCCCCCTTCTTCGTATCCTGTTGCTCCCGGACGGGAGTGCCCACACGAAACGGTTCTCGTTTTGCCTGATAGAGTATTCCCAGGGCAATTCTTTCCCCGTCACCATAGGAATATTCCCGCACCAGACGGCAGGCAGCATCAAAATCCTGAGGATCATGGTCTGCAGGGATGTACACCTGACCATCATACTCCTCCCCGATGTTCAAAAAACTTGCACATATCTGAAGGATGTCGATACAGGAGAATCCGGAATGCAACGTGCCCCGATATATCAGCTCTTTTAATTCTTCCCTGCGCCTGCTGTACCCACGTCCAATAAAACTGCAGCCGGCAGACAGGAGAAGCTCAGGGGGATTTAAGGCAATTTCCTCACTTTCATCGGGATTTGATTTTCCATGATACCCGACAGGGGATGTTGGCGTCACCTGCCCCTTTGTGAGCCCGTACACACGATTATTGTGAACCAGAACGGTCATATTCACATTCCGTTTTGCGGCAAACAACAGGTGAGAAATCCCCTCTGCATATGCATCGCCATCGCCCACACAGCAGATCACATACATGTCGGGGTTTGCGATACAGATGCCTGTCGCAAATGATAGTGCCCTTCCATGAAGGGCATAGAATGAATTTATGTTGAGATAATCAGCCATCTTCGCATGGCACCCGATACCCACGACAAGCACCATCCTCTCACGAGGTATGCCGTCTGCCTCCAGACGGAGGATGACATCTTTGAGCGCGTGCTGGATGGCAAAATTGCCACACCCGGGACACCAGGTATTCTGTGCACTGGTGATCAGACCCTTCGTCATCCGACAAGCCCCCAGAGATCTTCTGTCACCTGATCGATTGATGTCGGTCTGCCGTCAAACCGTGGCAGACGAATATCCACCAGAATTCCATGGGCCTCACAGATATCGGCAAGTTGTCCGGAATAATTATCCTCGAGAAGAAATATCATTTCGGCATCACGGGTTGCTGCAATCATCTCTGATGCCGGAAACGGGTGCACGACGATGGGCTGAACCGATTTTATCCCCATGATCTGTGCCGCCTCCCGGCAAAGCGGTGCATTTGAACCCCATGAAATCAGACAGATATCCGCATCGCGATTGCCCCCTTCCCGGACCGGACTGAGTTTTGAAACAGCTTCCTGCATGAACGGGACCTTCTTCATCTGTTTGCGTGCCATCGATGCAATCTGCATACCGTCATCAACCGATATGCCCCACGAATCATGTGACTTGCTGTTTCCCTTAACTACCGTCCCGGAGAGAGGGGGGGCCGCATATGGAGAGACCCCGTCTTTTGCATCACAATATCTCTGATACTCCCCCTGCCCGTCCCACCGGGGGACAGAAACGGGCCATTCATCCGGCGTTTCTTCCTGTAGCAGATCCGGAGAGACGGTATACACCCCTTCAGAAAGGGTCTTATCGGTCAGCAGAATGGATGGCACCTGAAACTGCCAGGACAGCGAGAGTGCATGCCCGGCCCAGAGATATGCCTGTTCCGCGTCCCCGGGAGCAATGACAAACCGCGGAAATTCACCGTGACCTGCATGAATGGCAAACTGGAGGTCAGACTGACCGGTATAGGTGGGGGTACCGGTAGACGGACCACTCCTCTGGGCAAGAACAATCGTGATCGGGATTTCTGCCATCCCTGCCATGGAGAGAGCCTCTGTCATCAGACAAAACCCTCCACCGGATGTGCCAACAGCAGCACGTGCCCCGGCGTATATCATCCCCTCCGCCATGGTGACGGCAGCAATCTCACTCTCCGGTTGAAAAACCTGTATCCCGGTATCCCCCGAAGCACCTGCGAGAAAGTGCAGAATACCGGTCGACGGACTCATCGGATAGGCAACATACCCGTCCAGTCCCGCAGCGAGGAACCCAAGAGACACGGCCTCATTTCCGGAGAGAAGAATCCCGGGAGACTGTGGCAGGCGCGGAATTTCTTTTTTTTCTGTCTGCATCCGGAATGCATCACCTGCTATCGCAAGATTTGTTTCTGTAGCCCTGTGCATCTCATGCCGAATCACATCGGCACAGTCATCCCAGTCCATCCCGATGGCAGATGCGAGAGCACCCACCATGGCAGTATTTTCCATCACCGAAGTACCGTGATTCTTCTGTACAATTGAATTAAGGGGAACGCCAAAACCGGTTTCAGATTTTGTCGCATCGGAGTTATAGATAATCAGAGCATCCCGTTTGCAGTGGTGCCGGTGCAGACGAAGTGTGGCAGAGTCCAGTGCAAGAAGAATATCGATTCCCGAACGGTGTGTCCCCACCGGATGAGGACTCGCACGTATAACAGAAAAATTATGCCCCCCGCGTATCAGTGACGGATAGTCGTAGTACATATACGAGTAATATCCCAGTCGGGTAACCATACGGGCAATTACCTGGCCCGCACGATTGATTCCCGCACCTGCTTTCCCCCCAATCAGCACAGAACAGTCATTCACAAAAACCATCTCCCTGTTTCTGCATATCTATGAAACAAGATAAGAGTTGTGCCCCCGCACAACCCTTACTGTACAATTGCTACTGCTGTTTCATCAAAGGGATTCGTTCTGAGGGCAAGAGAATACATGTACGGATAATTGTTCTTCAGGTACTTCATGTAGCGGATCCACTCAGAGACGAGTTCCTTATACACTCGGTTGATGTCCCCTCCGATATGCTGACAGTCACTGTCCGGAAGACAGTCAAACCCGGGACGGCGCTGCAGTTCCTCATTGAGGTGGAACACCGCCCGCAGCAGTTCCGTAAATGTCTGATTTTCGAGGAGAACAGGATTTTCAAGCATACGGAGAAGAAAATCACGTTTCTGCATCAGGAACTGGTCCAGTTCTGCAAAGTCTATCTCATCCCATTTGATGGTGAAGGGATACTCATCAATGGAGGCCAAAACAGCACGAAACCGGTCATCGCTCCATTCATCATCAATAATGAGTTTGTTTCGTAAAACGGAAACATCGTCATCAAAATCAGAAAAAACCACCAGCAGATGATTTCCCACCTCAGCAAAGAATGTCCCGATAACCACATTGAGCTTCTGCATCTTCTCTTCTTTTGCACGTACTGTCAGGAGACTGTTCAGGACAACAGTCACCAGAAGCACACTGATGGGAAGGAACCCAATGGAGTTAAAGAGGTAATCTATCGTATTTTCAGGATTGTGCAGCACAAGCATCTTTACTGAATAGATTGTGACCGATGCCGCCACCAGAAAGAGAGCAAGTTTCATCTCCCAGCTGATCGATTTTGCCATAATGTTTCTGTCTCCCAAATACCAGCATTCCACGCAGGCACCGCCCTCATGCAGTACCCGATACAAATAAATACTGTATTTCCGAATGAAGTGATATGACTAAAAAGATATCAATTATTCTAATTGTTCTTTTCATCGGAGTGATATGCATCGCCGGATGTACATCGGATACCGGGGACACCACCCCCACACCCACTGCCCAGACTGTTGCACCATCAACCCCCACACCCGGTACCCCTGCACCGGATCTGATGCCTCAGCCAACCGATGTCGTGCCAACAACAAAGTTTGTTGATGTTGCCGCCGCAAAGGACCCAATTACCGGAGATATCACGGTAACTTTCAGGGGAGGGAAAGGCCAGGATCAGGTCAATGACATCAAAGCAGAGGTCATCTCTTCCGCAGGTGCTACAACCACCAAATACATCGAACCAAACGTGAACGCGGCAGCAGTATTCACGGTAGACGATGGCGAAGCAACAAGAGGGGATGACAGAGTGATAGCCACCGTTTCCTTCTACGACGGAACACAGTACAAGGTCTATGACGACATCCTTTCCCGGAACAGGTCAACAAATTAAAGAACAGGGTAACTATTCAGCCACCCAAAACCATTTTAGCTTCAATTAACCGTTAGATCAAAATATTATAGGCACATATTACTTTTCAATGAGTGTGCCTCCCAATCGGGATCAGATATTGCATTTTGTTCTGACCGATCCTCAAGCTGCAACGGATCTCATTTTAGACCTGTATATGACTGTCCAGAAACAGGCTGAAAAGATCGAAGAGCTTGAAGCACGGATCGAGGAACTGGAGGCACAACTGAAACAAAATAGTCGTAACAGCAGCCGACCCCCTTCAACTGATACATTCAAAACAAAACCCAAGAGTCTGAGGAAGAAAAGCGGCAAAAAGCCAGGTGGACAGAAAAACCACGAGGGCAAAACCCTTCAAATGGTTGAAGACCCCGATGAAATCGTCGTCCACCCTGTTTCAACATGCAATTGCGGTCATTCTCTCCAGAATATTGAACCGGAAAAGATCGTTAGACGGCAGGTATTTGATATCCCTCCCGTCGAAATGATAGCCACTGAACATCAGGCTGAGGTAAAGATTTGTCGGCTCTTCGCTATTCAGTGTGGGTAGATATAACAATTTTCACTATCTTTGGTGACTCATTTTCTTTGGTGCCTTTAGATGGAGAAAGAGCTATTTCAACTTGCCCTCAACATTCAGGATCCATGGTTTATTGATCGCATTGAATTTGTCCCCGATGAAAAGCGTCTTGATCTTTGGATTGATTTTGTCCCAGGTTCAGAATTTGAATGTCCTGAGTGTGGCAGAACCGAGTGTAAGGCATATGACACATCAAAGAAGACTTGGCGTCATCTGAATTTTTTCCAGTATAAATGCTATCTTCACTGCCGCGTACCCCGTGTTGAATGCAAAGAATGTGGAATCCACCTGGTAAAGGTACCCTGGGCAAGAAAAAAAAGTGGATTCACCCTTCTTTTGGACAGCATGATCTTCCTTATGGCACAAAAAATGTCAATTTCGGACGTTGCAGATCTTTTGGAAGAACATGATACACGGATTTTCCGTGTCGTTAAACATTATGTTGGTGAAGCAAGAGAACGGGAAGATTTCTCGAATGTCTCAACCATAGGCGTTGATGAAACATCATGTAAGAAAGGCCACCGGTACATCACTGTTGTTGCAGATATGGATACGTCCAAAGTCATTTATCTCACAGAAGGCAAAGATGCAGCAACAATTAGCAGATTTAAATCGGATTTCTCTGGGCATCTGGGAATTCCAGCCAATATATCCCAAGCCTGTTGTGACATGTCCCCTGCCTTTATTCGTGGAATTACGGACAATTTTCCAGACACGCAAATAACGTATGACAAATTTCATGTCATGAAAATAATGAATGAAGCTGTTGATGAGGTTAGAAGAGAGGAGCAGGCAGAGAATGCACTACTCAAAAATACCCGATACATCTGGCTGAAAAATCAATGCAACCTCACAAAAAAACAGCGAAAGAAACTGGGAAGCCTTAAAGATATGAATTTGAAGACGATACGGGCGTATAATATTAAAATGAGCCTTCAAATGTTTTGGAATATAGATGATAAAGAAGCAGCCATAAAATATCTCAAGAAGTGGTATTATTGGGCCACACATTCGAGATTGGGACCGGTAATTAAGGCAGCAAAAACTATCAAAAGGCACTGGAATGGTGTGATCAACTTCATTGATTCAAAAGTTACGAATGGTCTGCTGGAAGGGTTGAACAGTAGTATTCAGGCCCTCAAGAAAGGTGCAAGAGGATATCAAAATACCCAGAATTTTATGACAATGATCTACCTGAGAATGGGTAAATTACAGTTTAACTTACCCATGTAAAATAGCGGAGACCCGATTTGTCCAATATGTGGAAGGAAGAATGTTGGTAAATTTCCCCCGCATGTGACCAATACAACTCAATATGGACCAAATTTCAAGGCAGATGTTCTCTATCTGAAGGACGACATCATCACGTCTTTCGAAAAGACGGCAAAATACTTTAAGGACAAATACAACCAGCAGATCAGTCAGGGAACAATTCTGAATATCCGCAGGGAGGCATACCAATCACTTGAATCCTTCGAATTAGAGAGTAAGGAATTACTTCTTCATTCTCCTGTTTTACACGCTGATGAAACCGGGT
>Ga0272441_10001320_pt1 | contig 53058 bp, 36 predicted proteins | sample SSMProp6N_FD_193582 | JGI IMG/M metagenome (GOLD analysis project Ga0272441, IMG submission 193582) | Marine sediment archaeal communities from Little Sippewissett salt marsh, Falmouth, MA, United States - SSM-Prop-6N | ecosystem: Environmental > Aquatic > Marine > Wetlands > Sediment ...
GTTTTCAAACATATGAGTTGTATCCGTAGTGCTTATTGAGTAATCCGCATTTCCGCGCATCATTGATTCAGCTGTTCTTGGAGCGGCATTTTCATTCTGTCTGTACAGATAAACTTTGTACAGTATTTCATTAGTCGGATTCTGTACATCGGTGTATTCAGTCCATGAAAGCCTGAAACTCGTATCCTGTACTTCGCTTACAAGAAGTGATGGATCGACCACAGGTTCACTGTCTTCGGCAGGTTGAGGCAGAGTTTCCCCGTTTACCGTGAATGACCATACGGGAGAGGCCACCACTATTCCCTGCTTTGTTACGGCTTCTACTTTCCAGAACCATACCCCTTCGTTTAAATTAAGCGTCGGAAAATGATTGTATGTTACGGTGAAGTAATTCTCAAAAGAATTCATATCCTGTGAATAGTAAACCCTGTATTCGCTTTCATGAGCAGAATCGAATGAATCAGCCCATCTGAGGTACAGGTTGTTCATGTCCACTATTTCACCATTGTATGGGCTTGGATTTACAGGCCTGAGGGGTGTGTAGACATTTTTTGTCCTGAAACAGGACGTGAAGGTTATTACGATCAATAATGCAACTAAAAGCATCATATAATTTCTTTTTTTCTGCATTTGACAGCTCCTTATTGTACAATATATATTATTTTTTAATTAATAATTTACTTTACTTTTCGTATTTCTTATTCTGATAAAAACCACATTTTATCATTTAAAAATAATTATATCATTATGATATACAGCTATTAAAATTAATAAATAACAAAACATATGTTAATGTAATAACAATTTTTTCATACCTCAAAAATATAAAAGGACATCCTTTTCGGATGTCCTTTTATATAAATTAGGGCTTGCTGAATAACTATATAACAAGCATAAACAATGGTATACAGAAAATATTTCCTTTAGAAAGTGCAAGGTTTTTTCAATAAATCCCACAAAAACCTTGCACATGAATTCCATCATTGGCTATGATCAAGAAAATAATGCAAGTGAAATCAAGGGTGGAAAAATTTCTAAATCCACGTTAAATAAAGGGATCTAAGCCCGAGATTCTTCGCTTCGAATTTGAAAAAACGCAAATTCTTGCTCTGAATGACAAAATCTGAGTTGTTCAGCAGCCCCTAAATTAAAATTAATCTACAAGAGGTTTTTCAAACTGGCTTTCGTAAAGTTCTGCATAGAATCCGCCTTTTTCAAGAAGCTGTTCATGATTTCCCTGTTCAACTATGTCTCCATCTTTCATAACCAGAATCACATCGGCGTTTCTTATTGTTGAAAGTCTGTGTGCGATAACAAAACTTGTCCTGTTATTCATGAGATGGTCCATTGCTTTCTGTATCTGGAATTCGGTTCTGGTGTCAACAGAACTTGTTGCCTCATCGAATATCAGTATTTTCGGATCCATCAGAATTGCCCTGGCTATTGTTATCAACTGCTTCTGTCCCTGAGATATGTTGGAAATTTCTTCATCGAGAATCATATCGTATCCACCGGGGAGGGTGTGAACGAAAGAATCCACATGAGCTGCTTTGGCAGCCTGGTAAACTTCCTCATCAGTGGCATTCAGACGCCCGTATCTGATATTTTCCATAATACTTCCATTGTAAAGCCAGGTATCCTGTAAAACCATTCCGAAATTTGATCTCAATCCATTCCTGGTAAAATCTTTTATATTATGTCCATCCACCAATATGGCTCCGCTGAGTACATCATAATATCTCATAAGCAGTTTAACCATGGTAGTTTTTCCGGCACCTGTAGGTCCTACAATTGCCACGCTCTGACCCTGTTTTACATTCGCGGAAAAATCGTTTATTATTATTTTTTCAGGATCATATCCGAAATGTACGTCTTTGAATTCAACATGGCCTTTAACAACAGAAGGGGATACAGGATTTTCAGTATCACTGACTTCTTCATCTTCAGCAAGGAATTCAAATACTCTTTCAGCTGCTGCGGCAGTTTGCTGGAATATGTTCGCAATATTTGCTATCTGTGCAATTGGCTGTGTAAATGATCTCACATACTGTATGAAAGCCTGAATATCTCCGACAGAAATCATTCCATTCACCGCAAGCCATCCGCCAAGTATACTTATTACCACATATCCGATATTTCCGACAAATGTCATTATTGGCATCATCATGCCTGAGAGAAACTGAGATTTCCAGGCTGAACTGTAAAGTTCTTTATTAAGCCTGTCAAATTCTTTCACACTTTCCTCTTCACCGTTAAAAGCCTTAACAACTATATGACCACCATACATCTCTTCCACATGTCCATTTACATGTCCAAGATATTCCTGCTGCTTTTTGAAATACCTCTGCGAATGTTTAACCACAAAAGAAATCAGAACCATGGATACTGGCAGTATCAACAATGCTACAAGGGTCATCTGCCAGCTGATACTGAACATCATTATTATTACCCCGATTACAGTCGTCAGAGAAGTTATCATCTGTGTCATACTCTGACTGAGAGTTTGGCTGATTGTATCGACATCATTGGTAACTCTTGAAAGGACTTCTCCCTGACTTGTTTTATCGAAATACTTTATTGGAAGCTTGTTAATTTTCCGGGATATTTCCTGCCTGAATTTGTATGTAACTTTCATCGAAATCCCGGTCATTATCCAGCCTTGAATGTATCCAAACAAAGCACTGGCAAAATACAGACCCATCAATATAAGAATTGTCATTCCTATTGATTCGAAATTTATTCCTTCACCTGTACCCTGTATTTTATTCATTATTCCTTCAAACAGCTCTGTAGTAACATTTCCGAGTATTTTTGGACCTATTATGGCAAAGACGGCACTGGCTGCGGCAAATATAAATACTATCACAATTGCAACTCTGTATTCTTTGAGGTATCCTGTCAATTTTCTGAGAGTTCCCTTGAAATCTTTAGCTTTATCTCCGCCTCTCATCATTGCGGGCCCCATACCTCCATGAGCACCCTGATTATCTTTTGCTGCTTTTTTTCTGTCATTTCGGCTCATGCTAATTCCTCCTCTGACAACTGGGACAGGGCGATTTCCTGATATGTTTTACACTCTTTCATTAAATCTTCATGTCTGCCTTTTCCTACTATTCTTCCCTCGTCAAGAACCAGTATCTGTTCGGCATTTTTTATAGTCGCTATACGCTGGCCGACAATTATCAAAGTACTCATTTCAACTTCTTCTTTAAGTTTTTTTCTAAGCAACATATCTGTTTTGTAATCGAGAGCGGAAAAACTGTCGTCAAAAATATATATTGGAGCCTGTTTTACAAGAGCCCTTGCTATAGACAGACGTTGTTTCTGACCACCGGATACATTAGTTCCACCCTGAGAAATCTCAGTTTCGAATTTTTCGGGTTTTGATTCAATGAATTCCATCGCCTGAGCTATTTCGGCAGATTTCTCTATCAATTCAACAGATGCATTCTGATCGGCATATTTAAGATTTGATTCTATAGTACCGCTGAAAAGAATTCCCTTCTGAGGTACATATCCTATTTTTGATCTGAGTTCTTTCTGACTGACTTCCCTTACATCTATTCCATCTATCAAAACCTGTCCGTCAGTTACATCGTAAAATCTGGGGATCATGTTTATCATTGTTGATTTTCCCGAACCGGTTGAACCTATAATTGCCGTTGTCTGGCCGGGATAAGCTGTAAAACTTATATTTTTAAGCATATTCTCTTCGGCACCTGGGAATTTAAACGATACATCTTTAAATTCTACCGTACCCTTTATATTTTTATCGAAATTCTTTGGATTTTCAGGATCCTTGATTTTTGGTTTAACTTTCAAAACTTCCGAAATTCTCACTGCAGAAACAGATGCCCTCGGAATCATTATAAACATCATTGTCATCATGAGGAATGAGAATATTATCTGCATTGCGTATTGCATAAATGCCATCATGTCACCGACCTGCATGCTGGATTCTGCTATCTGATGTGCTCCAACCCATACTATGAGAAGCATTACACCGTTCATAACAAACATGATTGCAGGCATTAGTATTACCACAACTCTGTTCACAAAAAGATTTGTTTTAGTGAGTTTCTGATTGGCATCATCGAATCTCTTCTCTTCAAAATTCTGCGTGTTGAAAGCCCTTATAACCATCAAACCCGAAAGGTTTTCTCTTGTTACGAGATTCAGCTTATCCACCAATTTCTGAATACTCTTGAATTTTGGAATAGCGATTGCAAATACAATGGAAATCATACCAAGCATAACTATTACGGCAAGTGCGATAATCCATGACATGGAAGAACTCTTTTCGAGTGCTTTGATTATTCCACCCGCACCGAGTATAGGGGCAAAAAATACGATTCTTATTACCATTACAACTACCAATTGTATCTGGGTAATATCGTTTGTAGTCCTCGTTATGAGAGAGGCGGTTGAAAAACTTACAAATTCGGAGTTTGAGAAACTTTCTACTTTGTTAAATACATCCCTTCTGATATCTCTTGCAGAACCAGCAGCTACTTTTGCCGCAAGTAATGCAACCATAACCGTACAGACAGCACTGACAAGTGCAATAAGAAGCATCATTATACCTGTCTGTATTACATAATCACTTTGCAATTTATCCGTATCCATACCAAGCTGTTTGTATTCGTCTTTTACCACAACAACAGCCGATTGATTAACCATTCCCACACCGAGAAGTTCAACAGATTTATCTATCTGTTCGAGCATTTGCAGCCTCTGCTCTTCTGGAATATTTTTCATCATCAAAAACGGATCTATACCAGCTGGCATTTTTGTGCCGTTGATCTCCATCACGCCATCAACAGCTTCTTCTTTTGCTTTCAATATGCTTCCGGTAACCATGAAGGCCTTGCCCATTTTGAGATTCAGTTCATCAAAATTCTCAATATTGCCCTCTTTCAGAACGTAAATAGATTCATTTTCAAGAGCTGGATATTTATCCAGATACAATTTGTAATCCGCAGAATCTTTATCAACAAGTGTGTAGATATTCATAACTTCTTTTTTATCTTCACCGCTCATGAAAAGGACTATCTTATCCATGGTGCTCTTTCTCATAGCATTTGGAATAGAATTTTCAATTCCACCTTGCTGAATACCCGTATTCACTATCTTCGACATGTAATCAGGGAGTGCAAGCTCACTGATCGCCTGTACGAATAAAAGTGCAATAGCTAACAATACAAATGGAATATAAGGTTTTATATACTTTATCAGCTTCAGCATTTCATTCTCCTTTACTTTTGTTAAGTTCTTTCTCAGTTTCTTCTTTAAGTATTATTTTCATCTTTTTAAGAGAAGCGTATATATTTTCGAGTTCTTCTTCATCCAGTTTTCTCATAATATTTGCGAATTTTTTCTGGGAATTTTTATAATGCCCGGATATTTTTTCCTTAAAATCCGTATCTAAAGAAATCCTGACTTCTCTTCTGTCTTCTTTGGAACGAATTCTGTTAACATACCCATGTTTTTCAAGTCTGTCGGCGATTCCTGAAATGGTACTGCTTGTAAGTCCCATCATCTTACCCAAATCACATATTCTACTGTCTCCTTTTACCATGAGATAATTTATTATAGATATCTGGGCAGCAGTTAAATTCAATTCTTTAAATTCATTTTCAACACTTTGCTTCATCGAATGCATCAATTCCTTAAATGTTTTAAAAATATTAAGGACCACCACTTTTTCATCCAAAATACCACCTCATTTTACTTTCTGTGCAAATATTTAGCATAAACATATTTAGTGTAAATATATTTAGTATACGAAATATATTTTACTACAAAATTTATTTTTGTCAACTATTTTTTTGAAAGTTGTTTTTGAGAAGAATAAAATTCAAAGTGTGTACCTCATTCTGACGAAAAAAAATGACTTTTCCTTTAAGGAAAAGTCATTTACTTTTTATGATTGAAACTCGAAATTACTTAATAAATTAATCTATTTTTTTTAGAAGTTCATAAATCTCTTCTATGTAGTCAATTACTCTTGGTGTCGGCCTCAATATCTTATATGAAGGAATAAGATAAATACTGTCCTCAATTCCAGCTCTGGTTTCATATATCAACGGATTGGAATTAACTATATCCTCTACATTTTTTATAGCCATTGCTCCAAAAAGAAAATCCGGATTCCTTTCAACAAGATATTCCGGTGTAATTATGGGTTTTGCCATATCACTTTTAACGAGATTATCACAGCCGAGAATTTCAAGTATCTGACCAGGAAGTGATTTCTCATTGAATCCCTGTAAAGGATTGGCGGAATACAAAAAGGCACCTTTAAGATTTAAAGGTTTTTCTTCAAGACTTTTTCTGATATTTTCCAGTTTTCTTATTTTTTCAGCACTTAAAACTATTGCCTCTTCCTGTTTATCCACTAATATTCCGAATAATGGAAGTTCTTTGAGCATATCTTCCAGGCTATCAGAAGAATATTCGATGTAATTTATTCCATTTTGTTTTAATGATTCAGAAAACTGCAAATTCATAGAATTCAAAATTACCAAATCAGGTTCGAGTGATACTATCTTTTCGAGACTGGGTTTTGTCAACGAACCCACAGACTCCAATTTTGATGTTTTTTCCTTTGGCCATATTCCGCTTCTCGATGTAGCGATTCCAACGATTTTTTCTTCTCCACCGATCATGTATATTATTTCGACAGCGGCCGGTGAAAGAGAAACTATTCTCGAATACTCTTTTAATTCCATCTCAGCTGCATTCTCATCGGCAACAAATATTCCCCATTTTGAAAATACTGAAAAAGATAAAATGGCGATCAACAAAACAATCAAAAATACTTTTTTCATATTCTCCTCCTATGGATTATTAAATGATAACGATCATCTATGTCCCTGCTTTTGAAGGGATTTTTCACCGTCGGATCTTCTTGTGAAATCCGTTTTTTCATAATTGATATTTTTTCTCATTTTTATAATACTTTTCAGAAGCTCTATGGCTATGTTGTTGCCCCAGAAAACCCCATCGGAATCGAGTCTGTATTCTTCTCCCTCGACTTGTTTTATGTATCCAGTAGATACGAACTGTTCGAATTTTTCAGTGAATGATGCGTACTCTGCCTGGCTGAACATGTTCTCTATCTTTCCCAAATCATAAACTCCAAACTGCATTATTCCCAGGATTTTGTTGAAAAAATCGTAATCTTCATTTTTGTTTGCCAGCATAGTCCTTGCGGGTGCCATGTTGTAAACCCCTATGTCCCCTATTCTTCCTCCGGCTCCTAATCCTATTGGCAGTACGTCTCCGTTCAGGTATTTCTGTTTTATATACCTGTATTCATCCCTTCCGGGTTTCACGAGTTTTGAAAGTTCCAGCATTTCGTATTCGTTTTCAAGCAGTTTTTCGTAAAAATAATTGTGCAGTCTTTTGTCCGATTCTATGTCTCTGTCAAATCTGATTTTTCCATTTTCAACGAGATTATGCAGTATCGATCCTTCATGCAGCATAAGTGAATAAAAACTCACACTGTCTATACCACATTCCATCAATGTTTTTGCGTCAAGTTCGAGATTTGAAATTGTCTGTCCAGGATATGAATATATTATGTCTATGCATAATGTTCCTTTGAATATCTCCCTCATTTTCTTCAATCTCTTCACCGTTTCTATATAATCGTATGTCCTTCCGAGTACCCTTCTCCCCTCTGTATCGAATGTCTGTATTCCCACGCTGAATCTGTTAACTCCCAGTTCCTGCATCATCTCTATTTTCTCAGGGTTAAGATTGTGCAGTGTCGTTTCAAATGTGAATTCCACATCTTTGGAAAGACTGAATTTTTCATTTATCGCTTTTAATATTTTTTCAAGCTGTTTTTCACTCAGCGTTGTAGGTGTTCCCCCACCGAAATACACTGCGTTGAATTCTTTGGAATTTATGTATTCGTATTTTGAATATTTGTCTATTTCTTTCAACAGAAAATCCGTGTATTCTTCCAGATCGTCTTTTTTAAGGCCACGGTTCAGATTGCAGAATGTGCATATCTTATCGCAGAACGGTATGTGAAAGTATATTACCCTCTCATCTTTCTCCGGAATGGAATTCAGCGTCAATTCCAATTCCTCTTTTGTAGCCATATCTGGTCTTGAAAGATTCAGGAATGATTTTAAGGCATACTCGGAATCATGATGTGACCTGTATCTCCTATCGAACACTTTTAACAACTCCTTCTTCCTTTTTGTATTATTCCGCTAGAAAATTTGTACCTCTTATCGGACATATTTATCAGCCAGTTTTAATTTCATCATTAAAGTTACACACATTTGCAGATTCTCTGACAAATCTCTTCATTCATATGTGTGCATTTTGGTATCACATACGGTATTCCCTCATCACATTCGGCTATGTACACATCCAATCCGTATATGTCCTTAATTATTTCCCTTTTAAACACAGCTTTAGGACATCCCGTATACTTCAATTCGTTATTTTTAAGAAACACCACTTCGTCACAGAAAAGAGCTGCCAGATTCAAATCATGAAGTACCGCAACTGCTGTGAGTCCGTTGTTTTTGGTCATCATTTTTATCAGTGACATAAGTTCTACTGCGTGATTCATGTCAAGGTTAGAAGTAGGTTCATCCAGTAACAGTATTTCCGGTTTCTGCACCAGTGCCCTGGCAAGCAACACCTTCTGAAACTCTCCTCCTGAAAGTGACAGGGCTATTCTGTCTTTGAATTCTTCAAGTCCTAAGCTGTTTATAACGTTATTAACTATTCTCCTGTCTTTTTCCGTATACCCTTCCCATTGACTTTTTATATGAGGCAGTCTTCCCATGAGTATTGTTTCATACACAGTTAAAGCCATCGACATCTCTGATTTCTGTGGCACAAATCCCATCTTTTTTGCCACACTCTTTCTGTTCATATTCTTTATTGATTCGTTGAACAGGTATATTTCACCTTCATCCGGAATCAGATATCTCATTACATTTTTCAGCAACGTGGATTTCCCCGAACCGTTTGGACCCAATATTCCGTAAAACTTTCCTTTTCTTACGTTGAGGGATATTTCTTTCAGTATGCTTTTATTGTCATATCCAAAACTGAGATCGGAAACTTTTAAACTAGTTTCATTAATCACAATTACACCTTCCTCCTGGCTTTAAAAGCCAGATATATGAAGAATGGGGCACCGAAAAATGCAGTCACCACTCCTATCGGTATTTCCGTTGGTGACAAAACATTTCTCGCTAAAGTATCCGAAAAAAGAAGGAAAGTCCCTCCTGCTAAAATTGTGGGCAACAGCAATTTGGTATTGCTGTAACCGACAATAAGCCTCATAGTATGTGGGATTATAAGTCCCACAAAACCTATCATTCCGGTAAACGCAACAGAAAATGCCACTATTAATGAAGATACTATTAGCAGTCTTTTTTTGAGTTTAGATACGTTAACTCCCAAAGAATGAGCCTCCTGTTCTCCCATCATTATCGCGTCGAGGTCGTTTCTGTGGAATATGAAATATACTACGGCGAATAAAAGCGGCACGCTTATTATTCCCACTTTCGTCCAGGATGCACCTCCCAGAAATCCCATAGTCCATACCATGATTTTGTATGAATCCTCTCCTATGGCATACATCGCGAAAGAGGTAAACGCTCCCAGGAATGAAGAAATTGCAATTCCTATTATCAGAAGTGTTGAGGTATTAACTTTCCCCTTAAAATTCGAAAGCCTGAATATTAAGAAAGAAACGAAAACTGAAATCACAAATGCGAATATACCGTAATATATATCACCAAGACCAAGTAAAAATGCCAAAACGGCTCCAAATACGGCACTTGCACTTATACCTATAATATATGGATCAGCAAGCGGGTTCTGAAATACAGCCTGAACAACTGTTCCAGAAGATGAAAGCATCATTCCCACCAGTATCGCCATTATTGCTCGCGGAATCCTTATGTCCAAAAGGATCTTCCTGTACGAATTTCTCACTTCTCCATTGTTAAACACTATCTTGAAAAAATCTTCAACCGGTATTCTCACAGTTCCTATTGAAATTGTGATTAAAAATACCGTTACCAGTATTATTAACAGAACAACACTCGCCACTTTACTCGATCTCAATACCATTTAAATACCTCTCTGATTTTTATAGGTTGAACTATAGATAGTATATTATCTAATTTTTTTGAAGTCAACAACATAAAAATAAAAAATTCTCTATAATTTTAAAAATCAGCAGTATCTCAAAAAAGTTGATTCTCAAATTAAAATATTGAGTAAAACAAATTATAGAACTATTCCAAATTACATTTTAATCAGACTGTTTATCTGTTTTATATGTTAAAATAATATAAAGCGATTTCTCTTTTTAATTTATTTGTATCAATATATTGAAAGCAAATTTTAAAAAAGGAGAGTTTAACATGAAAAATATCTGTAATAAATTCCTATCAATTACTTTTATCCTTATATTATTATCTTTAGTTTAACTTTTTCGGCAGAATCCATTGAAGAAATACCAGAAATAAGTTTCAAAAGGAATGCACTCTCTTCATGGGATTTTAAAATCGACATGGAAAATAACTTAATACTCTTTTCTCACACTGATTATCCTGAATTTTCATTTGAAGTGGACTGTGATGGTATTAAAGATGATGGGCATTACATGGGGATAACTCCTATAATAAAAGGGAACAGAATGGAAACTGAGTTTTTTTACTACACTGCACCTTTCCTGTACCCAATCCTGGATCACGTTTCTCATAAAATAGAAAAAATTTCGATCAAAAACACAAGCATACAGGGTACGGAAAACGACGGTGACTTTTTAAAAGTAATGTTTGAAGGCAGTAATTACGGTATTCTGAGCCCTGTTGGCGGAAATGATAAACTTTTCATGGAAACGGCTTTCTATTTTGAAGAAGGAATATTGTGTATCACTTTAAACGGTTTGTATTATATTCTGCCTTCGATGTCCGATACTGAAGTAAGGATTGTCTCAAACGAAAAAGACATATTGAAATCTATAAAATTAAATTCTGAGGCTTTTCAGGAATATTTTGACAACGTAACTGAAATAGAGATAAACGACGGTATTTTCGGCAATATAGAAATCCAAACTGAAATTGAAAGGCTTCAACTTCAAGTACATCAGGACAAAGGTCAAAAACAGATACTATCAAAAATATTTATAGGATTTTAAAATTATAAATTGAAAAGAAAAAAGGTCGCAGTTTAAAAATGCGACCTTTTTTCCATTAAAAATTGATTTGCTATGTTTATATGAAAATCTTTTTATATGGTATATTTAGGTTTAAGTATAGAAAAAAATGATTGTTGGGAGGTTAATATGAAAATAGTATTACTGGCAGCAGGAAAAGGAACAAGACTACAGACTTCAAAGCCCAAACCATTAGTCGAAGTAAAGAATCGCCCGATGTTTCATCATATAATTGACAAGATAAGAAATATTACCGGTGAAATAGATATTGTCATGGTAATAAGAGAGGAAAACCTCTCAGAGTTTGAATCAGAGATGAAAAACCTTGGAAATGTAAAATATGTTTTTCAGAATGAGCAACTTGGAACCGCTAATGCTTTAAAATGTGCCCTGGAAGTTATCGATGATAAGGATGATCTTCTTATAATGTATGCGGATACCGTACTCATAAGAGAATCATCAATTGCGGGTATGATAAATACCCATATTTCAAGAAATAATGCCTTAACATTCCTTTCGGGGATTACACAGCAAAAATACCCTTATGCACTTGTAGAAAGAGAAAATGGAAAAATAAAAAAACTTGAAGAAAGAAAAATACCTGATTATGATCCACCATATGAATATTATGTGGGTCCTTTGATAATCGACAGTGAAATTGCAAAAAAAGAAATTGAAAATGTTAAGCCTCATCATGAAACAGGAGAATATTACATACCGGATTTAATAAATATAATTGCAGAGAGTGGCAATAAGGTTGACTGTTTTAAAAGCCTTGACGAATCCGAATATCTTGGTATAAACAATTCTGAAGATTTAAAAAAAGCGGAATATCAGTTATCCATGCGTGAAATTGAAAACCTGTCCATCATGGAGGAAAGAAAGATAATTTTCGGAACAGGAGGATGGCGTGCAAGAATAGGCAGGGGTTTTACCAGCATGAATGTAAGAAAGGTCATTCAGGGAATCTGTACTTACATGATTGAAGAAGGACTTTCGGATAAAGGTATAGTAATCGGTTACGATAACAGATTTCTTTCGGAAGATTTCTCCGAAATGGCTGCTGAAGTATTTGCAGCCAACAACATTAAGGTATTTCTTAGTAAGAATTCAATTCCGACACCTCTTGTAACTTTTACAGTTCTGGAAAAAGAGGCAGGTGGCGGGATAGTTTTCACGGCATCACACAATCCACCCGATTATAATGGAATAAAATTCGAAACACATGAAGGATATCCGGCCCCTATTGAAGTTACCGAAAGAGTACAGGAAATAGCCAACAACACTTCGGTTAAAATGATTCCGTGGGTTAATTTTACTAAAGCACAGGATCATGATTTCATACATATGGAAGATTTCAGGAATGCATATCTGGATTATATAGAGGAAAAAATAGATATAGATGCTATAAAAAAGGTAAATCCCAGGGTTTGTTTTGACCCTATGCATGGTGCCGGAACCAGTACTTTGCAGATGTCGCTTATAGGAGCAAGATGTGATCTGATAACACTCAACTCCAAACGAGATCCGCTGTTCGGTGGAAAATCCCCTGCTCCATCTGAAGAGTCACTTTCATCGCTGATCCAATTCATGAGGGAAAACAATTTTGATCTCGGTATTGCCGTAGACGGAGATGCCGATAGAATTGCACTTGTGGATGAACTTGGAAACTATATTCCCGCAAATGATGTAATTCTCCTGGTATATTATTACCTTCATGAAATTAAAGGGATGAAAGGCGGAGCCGTCAGAAACATAGCCACAAGCCATAATCTGGATATTTTATGTGAAAAACTTGGAGAACAATGTTATGAAGTTCCTGTAGGATTTAAATACATAGCCGGTGGAGTTAAGGATCACGATCTTCTGCTCGGTGGAGAAAGCAGCGGCGGAGTAACCGTTCGTGGCCATATTATGGAAAAAGATGGTATATACACTGCGATGCTTATTCTTGAAATGCTTGTCAAAACAGGTAAATCCTTATCACAGCTTATGGATGAAATATTCACCTTGAACGGTAAGAGATATCTTCAGGCAAAAGATGATTTCAATTTAACTCCTTTGTTAAAAGTAAACATGGAAGAATTTATGTCCAAAGAACCCGATTATATTGGTGAATATAAGGTTCTGAAAATAGACAGGATGGACGGTATGAAAATATACCTTGAGAATGACGTGTGGGTTCTACTACGTCCTTCCGGTACAGAACCACTTCTCAGAATGGTAAGCGAAGCTACTGATATTAACTTAGCACAGAAAATTTTAAAAATCGTCGAAAAACAGGTATTTAAATATTAAAAAAACCGCGAAGAAATTCGCGGTTTTTTTATATTTAAAATTTTAATTGGCAGTTTCAAAAGTTGCAGGAGGTGTTTCGCCAAGAAGCGAATCATAATAATACAGCTTTGCAGACCAGGTATAAACAGTTGTGGGCTGTAAATTTACATTTACTGAACACAGAGTGGGTTCAGTTGTTAAGTTGAAAACTTCGGTAGCAGCTGTGGTTACATTTCTTTTTTCTGAAGTAGCTGCAACATCGGAATATTCTAATTTTAATGTTATCGGCAATCTTCCGGGACTGAAACCTGGTACATTATCTATGATTGATGCCCTAACATCAAAATGTGTATTTATAGCTACTCCTGTTTCAGAAGGTTCAGGTTTCATAACATCAATATTTCCAGATAAAGCAGGAGACTCTGAGTCAGTAGTAAATGTAAATAAATCACTTCTTCCGATAAATGGATTGCCATTTTCTTCAAAAGTCATATACCAGGATATATCGGTTCTTGTTGGTAAAGGAGTATTGGGTTTGTAGTAGAAATTAGCTTTTCCCTGCACAACATTAACTTTAATATCATTAGTAATAGTTCCCGATTCGGAAGATCTGTGAAGTTTCACAGTAACATCATCCAGATTTTTCAGAACTATGCCATATTTATCCCTAAGTTCGATTTTTGCCGAGAAATGTGTATCAATAGGTGTATATTTTCTGTTATTCTCGGGTTCATTTTTAACAACTTCATATCCGGCAACATTATCAAATACTATTCCTTTTGTTTCGCATGAGGAAATAAAAATACAAAATAATAAAACTATAAGAAAAATAAACGAAAGCTTTTTCATAAACTCTCCTCCTTATTAAATTGTTTATTTTACATATTATTTGTTTTATATTTCTTATGAAGTTATCATTTCTTTTTTATTATATCATAAAAAATAATAAATTATTTTTGTTATGTCATCATAACTTTCTCATTTATAGTAGTTGTTAAGTAAAGTTCAGAGTAATTAATACATATTACAATATATTTTTGATAGAATTGTTATAACCATAATTGAGGAGGAATATCGTATGAAGAAGATTTCTGTATTATTTGTTGTATTGATATCCGTACTATTTGCTTCAGCTGCTTTTGCCGTTGATTATAAATATACGGATATTTCAGAGAGTGATTACGCATATGCTATTGAAGGTCTGTTTGAAAAAGGAATTATCGAAAACGACTATGAATTCCTGCCAACAGCTGAATTAAAAAGGGAAGACGCTGCAAAGTGGCTTGTGAAGGCTTTTTACCTTGCAGAAATCGAACCTATGTATGTTGAAGGCGATGTTGAGAAGAAATTCGAGTATTCCAGTGGAATCGGAGTTATAGACGAAACTTTTACCATTCCTTCTTTTAAAGATACGAAGGATAATGAAAATGAAAAATTCATCGAATCTTTATCTGCTGCCAGAATAGTTACTCCTGCAGATAAATTCAATCCTGAAGCAGGAATTACCGGAAAAGAACTTTCTGAAATGATTGGAAAAATAGTTTTCGGAATAAACGTTGAAAACCCGGCAGAAAAACTCAAAGAAAAAATGATGGCCTATCCCGCAGAACTTATCGATTCTGAAGAAAATCTGTCCAGAGAAGCTGCTGCTGCTGTTATATTCAGTGTTGTAGGAGATACAAGGTTTAAAACTGTTACAACTTTAACCACAGCCGATATTCACGGTCATATTGCTCCTTACAAACCACGTGGTGCAAACTATTTCATAGGCGGCATGGCAAAAATGGTTGAATACGTTAAAAACATGAGAGTAAAACAGTCAAACCTTCTCATGCTTGATATAGGTGATGCTCCTTACAATACAAACGTTGCTAATTTATTTGAAGGTGAACCTGTAATGAATCTCATGAACATGATGGGATACGACGCGATGGTTCTCGGAAATCACGATTTCGATTTTCCATTCAACGTCATGGAAAGAAATTCTTATATTGCCAATTTCCCATTCCTGTCGGCAAATACCTATCATAACGCAGGATATCCTGATTTCCTTTTACCATACGTTTTTGTAGATGTTGATGGAATCACATTTGCAATAGTTGGATTAACTGATGACAGCAGTGCATGGTATACACATCCTAAAAATGTAGTTGGAATAACCTTCATGGATCATTTTGATGCTGCCAGAAGATGTGTTGAAGAAGTAAGAGAATATGCCGATGTTGTAATAGGTCTCGTTCATTGTCACGGAGACAACGGAAAAATTACTTCCGAAGTTCCTGGATTCGATTTCGTGTTCGGCGGAGGAAACGACATAGTGGCATTCCCTAAACAGATGGGTGAAAGCTATCTCGTATCGGCAGGAAAACATGCTGAAATGATTGCACAGTTAAACATCAATTTCTGGAATGGCGAAATAGTAGGTTTCAATTTCTCAAACGTATTCATGTCTGAAAACCTTCCTGAAGATCCTTTTGCCAAAGTAATGATTGATAAATACATATCATCTATGGATGGTAAACTCAATGAAGTAGTTGCCAAAACAGAAGTCGATCTCGATGGAGAAAGATCTACCGTAAGAGTTAAGGAATCCAACCTTGCTAATATAATAGCAGATAGTCTTATAGAACTCACAGGTGCAGATATTGCAATACAGAATGGTGGAGGAGTAAGAGCAAGCATCGTAAAAGGAAATATTTCAATAAAGGATATCTATACCGTTCTTCCTTTCGATAACACAGTTGTAGTTGTAGAAGCTACCGGAAAAACTGTATGGGATGCACTTGAACATGGTGTTTCCTGGTATCCTGCAGCTGCTGGTGGATTCCTACAGGTTTCTGGATTGGAATACACTTTCGATGCTTCAAAAGAAGCGGGCAGCAGAGTTACTTCCGTAACTATTGATGGAAATCCAATCGAAATGGATAAAGTTTACAAACTTGCGGCAAATGATTTCCTTACCGGTGGTGGAGATATGTACACCATGCTCGCAGAATGTAAAGAAGTTATGAGAACAAAACACTTCCTCAGAGATTCTTTCAAAGAATATCTTGAAGAACTCGAAGTAATTTCACCAGAAGCAGAAGGCAGAATTACAATTTTAAACGCAGAATAATTAAAAATAAATACTGGAGCCCACTTAGGTGGGCTTTTTTTATGTAAGAATGAAATTGACTGTTATCTTCATAATTCTTTTTTTGTTTGTTTTATATATAATATTATATATAATATTATTATTATAATTATAATCACAAAAAAGTGGTCGAAAACTGATGTGTTTATGTATTGATAATGATTATACACATGTAAAAAGTAATTCGTATTTCAAATGAAAATGGTCGAAAAATCAGACTTCCCTTTTTAAGAGCTATACGTCATGTCGAAAAGAAGAAAATATATCCCGCATTAAAAAAGGCTTTCAGCGTTTATACACAGAAAGAAAAATATGTTGAAAAATACCTTTATTTTTAGTAGAAAAAAAAGCTTGTCGACGAAAAAAAATTTTTTTTCATCATAGTTTTAGTTTTGCTGAAAATGTAAAGTGAGTTATAATATAGGGTGCTTTACGAGCGACTTATATTATATATATATTAATTCTTTATTTGTGTGGGTAAGAGGAGACTTGAGGTATGAAAAAAAATAGAAAAAAAATTATTTATGGGCTGATAGGCTTTGCAATCGTTTTTGTTTTAATACAGTTCGTATTTTCAAATAAACATATTTTATGGTTCTTAAATTCTAAATTCTACATTAATTCTGTTCAGATAGAACAGCGTTTTGAAGACGAGGGAATAGTAAGTGTTCATGAGAAGATTCATTATGATATGCGAAAACCATTCAGGGGGCTGCACAGAGAAATTCCATCTTCCAGATACGTAAAAATGGAGGATGTGAAAATCTGGGTGGAAGGATATGAAGATGCATATGTGGAATTTCTCAGAAAAACACCCGAAACTTTCGAAGCAAGGGTATGGCTTGTTCCATACGGTAGTGAAAGGGAACTTGATCCTGCCGGATTTGACGATCTCGTGCTGAACGTTTCCTACAAGGCAAAATATGTTGTGGAAAAGGGAGTGGATATTTCACAGATTCTCAGAAATTACTGGGGTAGGAAATGGGAATCTCCTATTGGAGAGATTAATGCGGATTTCGTATTTGACAGTAATTATTTTCCGAGTAAAGTTGTGACTCACCCAATTGCAGATGTAAGTCAGATTGGAAATACCATCAATTTGAACTTGAAGAATATTTCACCATATACTTTCTGTGATGTAAGATTTCTTTTTGAAAATTTACCCGATTTAAAATATGCAGCAAAGAACAATGGTTTAACCCTCGTAAACGTGAAATACGAAGAAGATCAGTATTATGAAGAGAAAAACCTGAAATTTCTGTTGTTATTCGGATCATACGGTATTTTCATAATAGTTGTATTTTTGACCTTTTTCCTGTTTGGCAGAGAACCTAAAGTTGATTACGACGGGATATATGAAAGAGACCTTCCATCTAAAGATTCACCTGACCTTATAAACGCGATTGTCAAAAATATTTCAGGATCAGTTGATCAGAATGGTATTCAATCGGTAATAATGAATCTTTACAGGCTGAATTACATCGATCTTGAAAAAAATGATAAAAAACAGACAATCATTAAAATCAAGAATTATAATCTCAGAAACGATCTTAGTATGAGCGAGATAGAGTTTTTTAAATTTATAAAGAAATTTTACGATCAAAAAGAGGGATTTAATTTCTCATATATAAAATCAGATCTTATGAAATCGGAATCTCTGGCTAAAGATTTCAACAAAGCATACAGAAAATACATTTCAAGTGTAACCGGAGAAGTTAAAAAAAGAGGTTATTTCCACGTTATCGGTTATTATCTTGCCGTATTTTTCTCGATTCTCATGCTGATAGGCGCGATAATAATACCTGAATATATAACCGGTGGAAATACCCCTGATCTGCAGACAATAGGATTGTTATTCTCCCCTATAATGTGGTTTACGGCTGCTATTGTTATTTTACTTCCTAAAGATGTTTTCGGAAAATGGTCGAAAGAGGGAAGGGAATTTTACATGAAATGGGAGAATTTCGGCAAATTCTTATCTGAATTTTCGTTGTTGTCCGATTATCCCCCACAATCTATAGTGGTATGGGAAGAATATCTCGTATATGCCACTGCTTTGGGAATAGCGGATAAAGTTGAAAGTGCACTGAAAAAACTCGTTCCAAGGGAAGTGTGGGAAAATCAGAGTACACATTCGTATATGTACACAGCTGCTATGTTTGGAATAGGAAGAGAATTCACTTCGCTGAGAAATACAGCAGTTACCACCGTGAATAAGAGTTCATCAGGAGGTTCAACTGGTGGTGGAGGATTCGGCGGTGGTGCCGGTAGCGTAGGTGGTGGCTCCGGAGGCGGAGGCGGAGGAGCTTTCTGATTATATTTTATAGGGCGCTGTGCAGGTGCCCTATATTTATTTGATAATCAATTTTTTGATGAAAATGAAATCAAATTCACCATAGAACGGAGGCGTAATATGAAAAGAGTGGCTATTGTAGGTGCTCAATGGGGCGATGAAGGAAAAGGGAAAGTTGTCAATTACTTTGCTGGAGATTATGAATGGATAGTTCGTTTCTCCGGAGGGGCAAATGCCGGACATACAATTTATGTAGGTGACAGAAAATATGTCAATCATTTACTCCCTTCAATTTCCCCTTTAAACAAAAAATCAAAGGCTTTTTTAGGTGCGGGTATGGTAATCGATCTTGCACAGCTTATCGAAGAAATAAACGTACTTGAAAAGGATTATCCAGGATTTTCATCCAGAGTTTATCTGGATAGAGAGGCTTTCTTAGTACTGCCATGGCATAAGGAACAGGATGGAATCATGGAAAGCTGGAGAGAAAACCCGATAGGTACTACTAAAAAAGGTATTGGCCCGGCTTATACGGACAAAGTCTCAAGAGAGGGAATCAAGTTCTATCATCTTCTGGATGAAGATATGCTCAAAGAAAGGCTTAAACTCGCATATGAGATGAAAAGCAAAATGTTCGAAGGAGAATTATCCTATGATGATAAGGATGTTTTTGATTATCTCATAGAGCAGAGAGAAAAACTCAAAAAAATGAAAGTAAACATCACAAGTGCCGTAGATTTGGTAGATATTTTCAGGGGAACAACTGTGTTGTTCGAGGGAGCACAGGGAGTTTTACTCGACTTGAATTTCGGTACATATCCTTTTGTAACTTCGGGATCCTGTATGGCACATGGAGTTTCTTCAGTTGGATTCTCAACATTCGAACTCGATGAAGTTTTCGGCGTTTTAAAAGCATACACCACTAGAGTTGGTGAAGGACCATATCCTACTGAAGAATTCGGAGAAATAGGGCAGGAAATACGTGAGAAAGGCGGAGAATACGGTGCTACCACAGGTAGGCCGAGAAGAGTTGGATGGCTTGACTTACCGGCATTGAGATATGCAAAAATAAGGTCAGGTTTGACTAGATTCATAATAACCAAAGCAGATGTTTTAAACGGCCTGGATGAAATCAAGATTTGTACAGCATACGATGTCAAAGGTAAAATAAAAGAAGTACCTTCCTCATCTTATGATTTCTTCGTGGCAAAACCGGTTTATGAAACAGTAAAAGGCTGGAAAGACATGAAAGATGTAAATTTCCTGAAATATATGGCGCTTATAGAAGAAAAAACAGGTATTAAAATAAGCCATATTTCTTACGGGCCTAAAACTGAAGAAATGATGACGAAAAACAAATTAATCACTTTGCTGTAAATAATACAGAATCGAGCTGATTTTCAAAAATCAGCTCGATTTTTATTTCAGGGGGAAAAATATGAAATTCAATGCTGTTATTGCAGGAGCTGGACTTTCGGGGAGTGTAAGTGCAAGAATACTTGCGGAGAAAGGAAAAAAAGTTTTAGTCGTTGAAAAGAAAAAAAATATAGGTGGAAATTGCCATGATTATAAAAATGAATTTGGTATAACCGTTCATACCCACGGACCTCATATATTTCATACAAACTGTAAAGAGGTATGGGATTTCCTGAACAGATTCGCTGAATTTGAATATTATCAGCACAGAGTTCTTTCATTTGCGGATGGAAAATACATACCATTTCCCATTAATGTAAAAACAATAAATGAGTTGTTTGCAAACGATATAAGTGTGGATGAGATTAAGACTTTTCTTGAAAATCAGGTGAAGAAATCCAAATACAATCCGGAAATTAAAAATTTCCGTGATGCCGTAATATCACAAGTTGGAGAAAAATTATACGAGACATTCTTTAAGAATTACACGATAAAACAATGGGGCAGGGATCCGGAAGAACTTTCACCCGAAATAGCACGCAGAATTCCAGTCAGAGAAAATTGTGATCAGAGATATTTTTCCGACAGGTATCAGGGAATTCCAAAATACGGTTATACCAGAATGATTGAGAATATTTTGGATCATGAAAATATTAGTGTTTTAACAGGAGCAGATTATTTTGATATCAAAGACAATTTCGAAACGGAAATAACCGTCTATACCGGAAAACTCGACAGATTTTTCGAATATAAATACGGAGAATTAGAATACAGGTCTTTAATTCTGGATTTTCAGACTTACAACAAAAAAGAGTTTCAGCCTGTAGCAACTGTTAATTATCCAAATGATTATGACTGGACAAGAATAACCGAATTCAAACACTTTCTAAGCGAAAAATCAGATCATACCACGGTATGTTATGAATACCCGTGTGATAATGGTGAACCATATTATGTTGTGGTAACTCCGGAGAACGAACAGAAAAGGGAAAAATATATTTCAGGATTTGAAGAGATGGAGAAAAAAGGAGTTTATTTTATAGGAAGGCTTGCCCAGTATAAATATTTTAATATGGATCAGGTAGTTAAACAGGCTATGGATAAAATAACAAATTTGATTTGAAAAATATATAAATAAAAAAAAGCGCGAAAAAGTTTTCGCGCTTTTTTTTATTTAAGTTGTGATTTTATTTTACTCCGGAATGTCTCTCATCTTTTCTGAACATCGGCCATGGTGATTCTTTTGAAATTCCGTTGCTGCCACTCTGAACAGAGTATAAAGATGCTCCGTATGTGCCTATGTAAATCGAACCGTTTTCATCTATAACCGGACTTGAACGTATGTAATTATCAAGCTCAAGTTTCCACTTTAAAGTGCCTTCGTTTGAAACTGCAATCAATTCTTTTTCCCAGGTACCTATATACACCGTACCATCCTGCCCAATTGCTGGACTTGACGACCATAAAGGACCGTTTACCCTGAATTTCCATTTAAGTGAGCCATCTGAATTCAGTGCATAAATGTTGTTATCAAAAGAACCGAAATAAACTGTGCCATCTAAGTAAATGGCTGGACTTGACCTTATTTCATCTTCAGCTTTGAATTTCCATCTCAAGGCTCCGTTGTTATTCAGAGAGTACAAATATCCGTCAAAGGAACCGAAATAAACGTTATTTTCATCGTCTATCGCAGGGCTTGATCTTATATATCCGCCTGTGGAATATTTCCATTTTAAAGTACCATTTTCGGACAAACAGTACAGATTTCCATCATCGCTTCCGAAATAGATATTTCCGTCGCTATCAACAGCCGGGCTTGATCTTATTTCATCGGAAGTTTTAAATTTCCATACCAGTTTTCCGTTGTTGTCAAGCGAATAAAGATGGGTATCTGATGCTCCTATATAGACATTTCCATCGTTATCAACAGCCGGGCTGGAATAAATACTGCTGTCGAATGAATATTCCCATTTTTTATTTCCATCATTGTCTATACAGTACAGATTGGTGTAACCGGCAGCTATATATATACTTAAATCATTACCAACAGCCGGACTGGAATAAATGCTGTTACCTACGAAAAATTTCCAGAGCAAGTAACCCTTCTTGGATATCGAATAAAGATAATTGTCATCGGACCCTATAAGTATGCTTCCATCCGGTGAAATGGCAGGGCTTGACCTGATATCGTAATTGGATTTGAAAATCCAGTTTACAGCACCTGGGCCAAAAGAAGTTCTGAAAGTGAAAACAGGGCTGTCAATCGTACTGCCACCTGATTCTTTAGCCACTATTTTCCACTGGTATTCCTTATCTCCTGATAAACCTTCTATTTTCATTTCATTATCCGATATATTTTCTGAATGGAGATTGAGTTTTCCATTTTCTCCAACGTATAAATCGTACAGTACCGTTTCCCCATCAGGGTCATCTATTTTTTTCCAACTCAGAATTATATTATCCTTGGATATTAATACGTCATTCGGAGTGATAATTCCACTAAGAGGTATGTTTGTCCTGAATTTCTTCACAGCACTTTCAGAAACAGAGCCAGTATCATCTTTAGCCACTATTTTCCAGAAATAAGCCGTATTCTGTTCAAGAGAATCTATTTTAAATTCATTTGAATCTATATCACTTTTATAAAGGGGAGGATTTTCTTCTTTTCCGAAATAGAGATCATAAGTCAAACTGGTATTGTCCGGATCCTCTGCCTTCCATTCCAGATTGATTTCATCTCCTATTCCCGTGGAGTTGTCTTCGGGCATTGTATATTCCTCTATTACCGGTATTCTATCTTCTATCTCGAATTCTTTGACAGGAGTTTCGGTTTCAACATCATTTTTATCTCTGGCAACTACTTTCCAGTAATATTTTTTTCCGGGAATCAAATCAGCAATTGATAATGAATTTATGTCCATGTTTTCCCGATAAAGTTCGGGAGGATTATTTTCACTCAAATAAAGGTCGAAGAGGAGTTTGTCACCATCTGGGTCTGTAATAGACCAGGCAATTGAATCTTCAAGTAAAAGACTGTCTTTTTCTTCATTTCCTTCATCTGAAATTACCGGTTTTCTGTTTACATCTTCAACTTTTACAGTGTAAATTTCAGTTACTTTTTCTTTTCCATCTGAAATTACAATTTCAAATGAGTATTCCCCGGATTGATCATAATTCGGTTTAAATGTGAAAACTCCATCTTTTATCTCCGCATTTAAACCTTCAGGTATTTTTACAATACTGAAAGTTACTCTGTCACCGTCGGGGTCGGAATATTTTTTATTCAGATCAAGAGTTATTTCTTCTGCTTCGTTTACGCTGAATTCTTCTTTACCGTAAGTATTTACAGTTCTGTTTACATCTTCAACTTTAACGGTAAAATTCACCGTTTTTTCTGTCTTTCCGTCACTTACAGACACTTTAACATCATATGTTCCCGCAGTTTCATAATCCAGAGAAAGTTTATAAACTCCGTCCTCGATTTTCCCAGGACCTTCAAGCAGGTTGAATTTGATATTATCTCCATCGGGATCGGATGCTTTTTCATTAAGATCTATGCTTATGTCGCTATTCTCTTCCGTATTTATATCTTCTATTATTATTTCCGGTTTTCTGTTCAAATCGGATATGTTGAGTTTTATCAAAGCAGTCTGTGTGGCTTCCCCGTCGGTAACTCTGATTTTAACATCGTATGTTCCCGCAGAATTGTAGTCCATAAACTGACTGTACACGCCATTGCTTATCGTTCCTGATCCTTCCAAAAGGGTAAATTCGAGTACGTCACCATCGGGATCTGTAAAATTCTTTCCCAAATCAATCTGAACAGTGGCATTTTCACTTGTCTCTATCTCTTTCGTGGATATTTCCGGAGCCCTGTTCACGTTTTCAACATAAAGTTTAAAATTGGTAACGGTGGATTCGTCAAGTGAGCTTATTTTAATGGAAATATCATATGTACCTGCAGAATCATAGTCCCCTTTAAAATTGTATTTTCCCTCTTTAACGGTTCCTGGGCCTTCTATGATCTCATATCTGTAATTACCGTCGTAATTTTTTTGTGAATATGTTTTTGAAAAATTATCGATGGATATAGTAATTTCCCTGTTTTCACCGATTTTCTGATCCGGGATACTGTAAGAAGGTACGCTTTTTGTGGTTTCAAAAGGAGTATCTCTCGTGGTGAATTCAAACTCTTCACTCTCGGTTTTCTCACCATTAGCAGCTGTTACGATGACTTTCCAGGAATATTTCTTGTCAAAACCAAGAGAATTGGAATTGAAAGTTCTTTGTTTTAAATTCTTTTCGTCGATTATTTTTGTTTTTGAAGAGTCGATTATCTGGAATATCTGTATTTCGTAGGTTAATTCGAGATTTGTGTCTTTATCAAGTTCCCATGAAAAAACCACCTCTTGATCGATTTCTTCAGCTTTGTTTTGAGGGTTAAGAAGTTTTGGGATCGGAGGTTTTTCAACTCCCGGTGTACAAGAAGTGAACAAAAAAATTAAGAAAAAAGAAACAAAAATCAGATAGAATAGTTTTTTCAATTCCTATCCCTCCCCCAGATAGAATATCCCCACGATAGTATTATACACGAAAACAGATGATTTTTTTCAAAAAAAAATTCTATTTTCTTGTTTTAAAGAAGATTTCAATGAAAAAGTCAAATTTTATGCGAATTTATAACGATAAAATAATGTAAAAATATAATTTGTGATATGTTACAAATAAAACATCTCGAAGCATATTTTATAAGTTGTAAAGAGTGTCTTAATATATTTTCCGGATAAAACAAAGTACTTATTCTACGAATCTCAATTATATTGTTATTTTTGATGTGTACAACTGTAATTAAAGTCATAAAAATATTCTTGACAAACATATATAGTTGTGATAGAATTTTCCATCACCCCGTTATTCGGGCATTTGTTTAGGAGGAATAAAGAATGGCAAAAGGAACAGTAAAATGGTTCAACACTAAGAAAGGATATGGTTTTTTAACCAAAGAAGACGGCGGAGATGTTTTCGTACACTATTCAGCGATCATGACAGATGGTTTCAAGAATCTTGAAGAAGGTCAGGCAGTAGAGTTCGAAGTGTCCGAGGGTGACAAGGGTCCACAGGCAGCAAACGTAACGTTAGCAGATTAATTGAAATAACATTCAATATATTTTAAGTGTTATAGTAACAGTGGACGAAAGAGCCGAGTATCTCGGCTCTTTTTCTTTCTTATGAAAAACGGGGAAAAATTCCCCGTTTTTTATTTTTAGTTATATGTGAATTGCCCAGTTTTCAACCACACGCATTGCTTCCATTACCGTTTCGGATAAAGTTGGATGTGCATGTATCATAGTGGCAATTTCCTGTGGTTTTATTCCCTGTTTTTTCGCAAGTAGAATTTCATGAATCATTTCGGTGGCATCGGTTCCCACTATATGTGCCCCGAGTATTTCATGACTGTCAGGGTCGAATACTATTTTAACCATTCCCTCTATACTTTCTATTGCAACGGCTTTTCCTGCACCTCTGTAGGGGAATGCGGCAGTGGAATGAGCAATACCTTCCTTTTTAGCTCTGTCTTCGGTATATCCGAAACTTGCAACCTGAGGTTCACTGTAAGTTGCACCTGGTATTGCATTCATATCGATTTTTGCGTCGGTTTCATGTCCTGCCATATGTTCAACAGCAATTTCCGCCTCTTTCGAAGCCACATGAGCCAATAAAGGTGAAGCTATCACATCACCGGCTGCAAAAATCCAATCCACATCGGTTTTATAATAATCGCCGACTTTTATAAAGTTTCTTTCAAGGTTAACTCCAATTTCTTCCAGACCGAGATTGTCGGTGTTTATGGTTCTGCCAACTGCAACCAGTATTTTATCAACTTCTATTGTTGAAGTTTCACCGGTTGAAGATTCCACACTTACCTCAAGTCCGGTTTCGGTTGCTTTGTAGCCCATGGCCTTTGTGGAGGCATAAATCTTTATACCTCTTTTTTTAAAAGAATTATGTACAATTTCTGTTATTTGAGAATCTTCCAGAGGAAGAATCCTGTCCAGCATTTCAACAAGATGTACTTCGGTTCCGAAAGAGTTCATTATATGAGAAAATTCAACACCTATTGCACCACTGCCAAGTATTAAAACTCTTTCAGGGAGTTTTTCCTGCATTAGTGCTCCTGTTGATGATAATACCTTTTCTTCGTCAAATTCAAAGCCCGGAATTTCCCTTGGGCGGGATCCCGTTGCCACGAGCAGGAACTTGCATGATATCTTTTTATCACCATTAACCGTAATTTCATGTTCTCCGGTTATTTTTGCTTCTCCTGGTATGTACTCCACACCATTCTTTTTGAGTAGAAACTGAACACCCTTCGAAAGTTTCTGAGCTGTTACTCTTGATTTTTTAAAAACTTTCGAATAATCGAATCCAGATCTGTCTATCTTAACTCCCATCTTTTCAAGAGATTTGGATTCACTGAAAATCTGTGCCTGATGAATCAGGGCTTTTGATGGTATACACCCTACATTGAGGCATACCCCTCCTGGTTTGTCCTTCTCAACTACCGCAACTTTCATTCCAAGTTGTGAAGCTCTTATGGCTCCGACGTATCCCCCAGGACCTGCCCCGATCACAACTAAATCGTAATCGTAATTACCCATGACATCCCCACTCCTTAACAATCAATTTTTGCGAAATCTATCTTTTTATTTTGATATTTCAAGAACCTGTTCTATGAGTTTTACGTTGTTATACGAATCATCTAAAGATACGTACTGTTCACCACCGTTGAGTATCAGATCTGAAAAGTGTTCCGCTTCCAGCATGTAGTTATCGGGACAGTCCACCGTGATTACATCCCAATTGTTGTCTTTGATTTTTATCTGATAGGAAAGCACTCCGGATTCGTTAAACGGATGTTTCGAATAAATCGAACCTTCATCACCGAGTATTTCTATATAAGTCATTCCGTTCTGACAGAAAGAAGAATGAAATCTTCCGATCAGGTCATCATCAAATTTTAGTATGCCGCTGGTGGTAACATCCACATCCCATTTTTCCCCTCTTTTTGAGAAAGCGTGAATTTTTACGGGCTCCCTACCAAACATATGCCTTATAAAATGTACGGTATAACACCCTATATCGTACATAGCCCCGCCTCCGAGTCTTTTCTCAAAACGTACGTCGTATTCTCTATCCATCATGTTGAAAACGAAAGAGGAATTTACCGATTCAATATTTCCAATTACTCCTGATTCGATTATTCTTTTTATTTTTTTTATGAGGGGATTGTAAACATAAGCAAAAGCCTCCATGAGAATTACTCCGTTACTTTCTGCACAGGATCTCATCTTTTCGACTTCATTTACATTCAGGGCGAGCGGTTTTTCACACAGAACATTCTTTCCATGCTGCATTGCTTTAACAGACCATTCCACATGTAATGAATTTGGCAGTGGAATATAAACGGCTTGAACATTTTCATCTTTCAATAGCGATTCGTAAGAGTCATAAACTGTTGTTGGAGAAAACAACGTTTCAAATTCGCTGATTTTTTCAGCCTTCCTTCCGGCAACGGCATAAAGCTGTGAATTGGAAGTTTTCATCAGACCAGGTATAAAAGCTTTTTTGGCTATATTAGCTGTTCCTAATATACCCCATCTTACTTTTTTTTCCATACTCATCACCTTTATTTTTAGAATTAATCAGGTCCATTTCAATACTTTATTCTGGTTTCTACAACCTTTCCCACAAGTTCACATTCGGCTGACCATGTGTTTTTATCTATGAATATCGGTGAATATTCCCTGTTCTCACTTATCAGCCAGACACCGCTATCGTAAAAATAAACGTATTTTAACAGTGCTTCGTTGGAATTTATCCTCACAACACCGAGTTCAGAATTCCTGAACTCATTCGGATTGACATGTTTTACAAAAACTGTGGAACCGTCCGGAATTATTGGTGACATGCTTTCACCTTTGACTTTCAGGGCTATATCTGCCTGAAAATCCATCCACAGATAGTCTTCGACTTTTTCATAAGCGATTATACTTCCTCCGGCACCTACCGTACCCATAAGCGGTACTGTTTTTAATTCCATGTTCATAAGTGTTTCTATTTCAATTCCGTTCGATTCAAGTCGCTGCAGGATATTTTTAAACTCTTCAATATCATCTTTTTCCTGTAAATTCTGAACATTTGTAAAACCCATGAGATATTCAACCGATACGTTGAACAATCTGGAAATTTTTCCCATGACCGTCTTTGAAGGATTTCTTATATCTCTTTCGTATGAAGATATTGTCGACACATCTAGCCCAAGCATTCTTGCAAGCTCCGACTGATTCAATCCGTTTTCTTTTCTGAGTTGTTTTATTATTTCTCCTGTTTTCAAAAGATCGGTCACCTCTTTTCCTGATGTGAGTATTTTAGTGTGTTATGGCAATTATACCATCATTACACTCAAAGGGTCAAAAATACGGACATTTTGTAAATAATCCTATATATTTAGAAAAAAACAAAAACACACTTGACAAATTGTATGAGTGGTGATATAATTTACAACGAAGATGAGATTTTTTAATTCCCCTAAATCCCCATGTAGCCCCTGATAGGGGCTTTTTTTATGTTAAATTTCTATCGTTACGTATAAGTTAAAACAAATTTAAATATACACAAACTATTGACATATCAAATTTCATTTGATAGAATGCGGACAACTAAAAAAAGTGCAGGAGATAATCATGAAGCTCAATTCTAATATTTTTAATAATGTAAATATTCTTATAGTCATCCTTATTAGCTGCCCCGTTCAGGGAGTCAGTTAGTTTTTTCGTAAGAAAAACCTGAACGGGGAACTCGAAATGAAGAGTTCCCCGTTTTTTTTTATCAATTTTTTCTGAAAAATAGAAAGCTTAAAAAATTGAATATCTGGATTTAGTTTTTATATTTAAAACCAAAAAACCGAGGAGGGTACATCATGAAAAAAGTTTGGTTAAGTCTTTTGTTAGTCGTTTTATGCACAGGTATGTTTATGGCACAGGATACCGTGAAAATAGGTGTCGTCTATTCAATGACCGGAGGGGTTTCCGCTTTCGGAAGAATGACATGGGATGGAGTTGAAATTGCGAATGAACTTTTCCCGGAAGTGTTGGGTAAAAAAATTGAACTCGTACTCATCGATGACAAAAGTGACAAAGTAGAAGCGGCAAACGGTGTAAGAAGGGCAATTGAACAGGAAAATGTCGTGGCAATTCTCGGTAATATAACAAGTGGAAATACTTTGGCAGGATCTGCTGTTGCGGAAGAGCTCAAAGTTCCGATGGTATCTTCTTCGGCTACAAATCCATTGGTAACACAGGGAAAAAATTATATGAACAGAGTTTGTTTCAGCGACCCTTTCCAGGGATGGGCAGGAGCCAAACTGGCAGCTGAACTCGGATATACAAGCGTAGCTGTTTTCGTTGATGTTGAACAGGATTATGCGGTAGCGTTGGCAAACTATTTTGAAGATACTTATAAGGCTGATAACGGAAATATGTTCTACGAATACTATAAAACCGGTGACCAGGATTTCACAGCACAGGTACTTGATGCAATGGCAAAAGGTGCGGAAGCTTTCTATATTCCCGGATACTATCAGGAAATTGCTTTAATCGCAATGCAGGCAAGGCAAAACGGATTTTATGGAGATTTCATAACAGGTGATGGCGCAGATGCTCCTGAAACTTTAGAGATCGGTGGGGATGCAGTTGAAGGGCTTTTCTTCACAGGACATTATCACTCTGATTCTCCGGCATTCACGGAATATGCAAAAATGTATGTAAATGCCTATGAAAATAAATTTGACGGGCAGAAATCACCTTCTTTTGCTGGTCTTGGATTCGATGCATATATGGTTCTCAGAGATGCCATCGAAAGAGCAGGAAGTACTGATCCTGAAAAGATCAAAAATGCTCTCAGAGAAACCAAGAGTTTTCCAGGTGCGACAGGTTATATAAACATAAATGAAAATGGTGATGCAGTCAAATCGGTTACGATAGTAAGAGTAGAAGATGGAAAATTCGCTTACGATTCCATGATCAATCCATGATTTAAATGAAAAAATCATAATCCGTACGGATTGTTGATTTTTTGAATATATGCTTCAACCCAAAATTCCGAATTTCATTTTTCTGTTATGGGTACGGCAAATACTAAATTCATGTACACAGCTAAATGCCGTACCCAAATTTTAAAGGTTGAGGCAGTTATGAAAGGTAAAGGTGATCTTGTTGAAAATAGAATTAATTTTTCAGAATTTTATAAACGGAATGAGTCTAGGATCTTTATACGCCCTGATAGCGGTAGGGTACACCATGGTGTATGGAATCCTCAGATTAATTAATTTTGCCCATGGTGATGTTTTCATGATGGGCGTATATTTTGCATTTTATTTCGCTACATTAGCCCATATGCCCTGGTGGATGGCCTTTGTAATGGCAGTGTTAGGTGCTGCTTTACTGGGATTTTTAATCGACAGGATTGCATATAAGCCTCTCAGAAAGGCTCCCAGGATTTCTGCTCTTATAACGGCTATAGGTATGTCTTTCTTCCTTGAAAACCTGGCAATAGTTCTTTTCAGTGGCGTACCCAAATCTTTCAGAAGTGTTTATCCGAATTTTTTCAATCAGATGATAATTCTGGGCGGACATACGGAGATAAAAAGGGGAAGGGAAGTTATAGTCGATGCCCTGAGAATTCCAAACGTCTCTGTGATAACCCTTCTGGTAACCGCTGCTGCATTATTTTTACTCTGGTTGGTTTTATACAAAACAAGAGTCGGAATGGCCATGAGGGCTATAGCGATGGATATTCCCGCGGTAGCTTTGATGGGCATAAACATAAACATGATCATAGGTGTAACTTTTGCGATAGGATCGGCACTCGCAGCAGTTGGTGGTATATTCTGGGCTATGAGATATCCGCAGATCTGGCCGTATATGGGGTTTATGCCAGGACTTAAGGCTTTTGTTGCCGCAGTAATTGGCGGAATCGGTTCCGTACATGGTGCCGTTATGGGTGGACTCCTGCTTGGAATTCTGGAGGTAATGCTGGTCGGATTTTTCCCACTTACCGCGGGATACAGAGATGCATTCGCATTTTTAATCCTAATAGTACTGCTCATGTTCAAACCTTCAGGAATGTTCGGTAAAGCTGAAATAGTGAAGGTGTGATTGTGATGGAGAGAAAAAAACTGACATCGAATACTAAATTGATTTTAACCATTGGTTTTGTAATACTGCTTGGATTGGGTTTGTTTACAGTACAGGGAAATTGTAATTCTTATATTGTAAGGATTATATCCCTTATAGGCATATTCGGAATAATGGCCGTCAGCCTGAATTTGATAAACGGAATTACCGGTATTTTCTCACTTGGCCATGCCGGATTTATGGCAATTGGCGCTTATGTGTCGTCGTTGATGACAATGTCTGTTGCACAGAAAGATACCACTTTTATTCTCGAAAAGGTTAGTTTTCCATTCAATGTAGAAATTTTTTCATCTTCGCCTTTTCTTGTAGCCACATTGGTGGGAGGATTGGTAGCAGCTTTCTTTGCTTTTCTTATTGGCTGGCCGACTCTGAGGCTTGCAGGAGATTATCTGGCTATAACGACTTTGGGGTTCAGCGAAATTATCCGTATATTTGCGGTGAATGCAACTAGTGTTACAAATGGTGCAATGGGGTTGAAGGGAATTCCTTCTTATACAAATGTATGGTGGTCCTGGGGTTGGTTGCTGGTAACCGTTATGGTAATTGGAAGCTTGCTGAAAAGCAGTTATGGAAGGGCATTAAAAGCTATACGTGAAGATAAGATTGCGGCAGAATCCATGGGGATTAATGTGTTTAAACATCAGCTTTCATCGTTTGTAGTCGGTGGTTTTTTTGCCGGAATAGCTGGTTCTCTGTATGCTCACTGGTTAACCACTATAGATCCTAAACCGACTACTCTCGGAATTATGCTTACATTCAATGCACTGATAATGATAGTTTTAGGTGGCCTTGGCAGTATATCCGGGTCAATAATAGGTGCTGGTCTTTTTGCATTTTTCTCAGAATGGCTGAGATTTGTTGAATCAGATATGAATTTATTCGGATTTCATATAGAGGGTATTTCCGGTATGAGAATGCTGGTTTTCTCGGCATTGTTCATAGTAGTGATGATTTTCTGGCCAAAAGGTATCATGGGGAGGCGGGAAATTACCTGGGATGGGATGTACGGTTTGATTAACAGGTTTAAATCCGGAAAGGTATCTGATGAAATAAAAAGGGAACTGGTTGAAAGTGAAGGGAGTGAAGAGGCATGAATTCTTCATTACTTGAACTTGATAATATAACGATGAAATTTGGTGGACTCAGTGCGGTAAAAGATTTTTCCATCAATGTAAACGATAACGAAATACTTGGTTTGATAGGCCCAAATGGCGCGGGAAAGACAACGGTGTTCAACGTTATAACGGGAGTTTATATACCTACTGAAGGAAGGCTCGACTTTGATGGTATTGACATAACGCAGTTCAAACCACATCTGATAACTCATCTGGGAATATCCAGAACTTTTCAGAATATAAGGCTCTTTCAGGATATGACAGTACTTGAAAATGTAATGGTTGCAATGCATCATGAACTTTTTGAAACCGGCGGGGACAGGATATTACAGAAAAATGGAAAAGATACTTACGGCAGTTCCGGAATTTGGTTCTGGAAATCACTTTTTAAATTCGGATATTCAAAAAAAGAAAAAGAAATGGAACAAAAATCCAAAGAAATTCTGGAAAAATTAGGGTTGAAAAAATTTATGAACGATAAGGCATCATCTCTGCCTTATGGTGAACAGAGAAAACTGGAAATTGCCAGGGCACTTGCCACAAATCCGAAGCTGCTGCTGCTGGATGAACCTGCGGCTGGTATGAATCCTTCTGAATCAACATCGCTGATGGATTTAATAAGGAAGATAAAAGAAGATTTCCATGTAAGCGTTTTTATAATAGAACACGATATGAAAGTCGTCATGGGTGTATGTGAAAGAATAGTGGTTATGGATTACGGTCAGGTAATAGCCCACGGTACCCCGCAGGAAATTCAGAATAACCCTAAAGTTATAGAAGCCTATCTGGGAGAGGAGTGGGAGGATGGCCAGGGATAATAAAAATGAAATTCTGCTTTCTGTAGAAAATGTATGTGTGAATTACGGATCTATAAAAGCCGTAAGAGAAGTCAATCTTAAAGTTCCCGCCGGAAAAATAGTGACACTGATAGGTGCCAACGGAGCGGGAAAAACTTCCACTCTGGGGGCAATATCCGGAATGCTGAAACCTTCTTCGGGGAAGATAACTTTTAACGGCAGGAATATTACAGGAAAATCTTCGGATCAGATAAACAAAATGGGACTGGCACTCGTTCCCGAAGGCAGGCGGATTTTCCCCGGACTCACGGTAAAGGAAAACCTTCTGATGGGTGCATACAACAGAAGAGACAGGGATGGTGTAAATTCCGATATGGAATGGATTTTTCAGCTTTTTCCCAGGCTTAAGGAAAGGCTGAGTCAACAGGGTGGAACGCTTTCAGGCGGAGAGCAGCAGATGCTTGCCATAAGCAGAGGTCTCATGAGCAGGCCAAAGCTTATAATGATGGATGAACCGTCGCTGGGTTTGGCACCGTTACTCGTAAAAGAAGTGTTTGATGTTATCAGGAAGATTAACGAAGAAGATGAGGCAACAATACTGCTGGTTGAACAGAATGCTTCAACTGCATTGAAAAACTCCGATTACGGATACGTTTTGGAAACAGGTAAAGTAAGTACCGAAGGGATATCGGAAGAATTACTATCCAATTCAGATGTTAAATCCGCATATCTCGGCATGTAACCCTCCAATTTAAACCGGACTTATAGTCCGGTTTTTTTGTTTTCAAGTACCAGATATTCTTCGGTTTCAAATACGGTATAAAATCCCGTTATACCTGCTTCAACTGCGAAAGGAAAATATTTGGTGATCGAATCACCGGTTTTGTTGATTATAACGGCATCTACAAATTCATCAGGTGTCACTATATAAGTGTAGTATTCCGGATTTTTATCTGAAATTACATTGTCTGTTCTTTCTGAGAAAAAAACTATCCTGAAACTCTTATCGGTATCTATGAGAAGTGAATCGTATTTATTCATGTATTTTGCAACTTCACGATATTCCACGACAGCGTAATGGTATTTTTTATTGTTTAAAGCTCCCAGGAAATGTTTTTCTTCCCTGTTACCGAAATTGTAAAGCATAAATACGTCGAACACATATACCAGAACCACCAAAGTTATTATGAATAATTTTCTTTTCTCCGTGTTGAGTAAATATCCGATATACGGCAACAGTATTATAAAATTTATCAGATATATTATAGTGTAGGAAACACTGTTTGTTTCCATACCGAATAAATTTAAAAGCAATGACATAAAAAAAGGAGATATAAAAACCAGAAAAGCTGGTGATATGAAAAAGAATCTGAATTTACCTATTTTGAATAAAATCAATATGTAGAATATTATGTATATCGAAGCTCTTATAATCGATGACAGTAAATCATCTAAAAATATTTTGCTGCCTTTTGTTAAATGTGATATGAATACGTGATTTATGAAATTCAGCGGATTTCCCCTGAAAATCCAGTATACGAAAAGCCAGCAGAGAAAAAGGAAAAACATTGGGAACAGTGCAGCCGTTGAATAATACAGGAATTTTTTTTTTCTCCTGTAAATAAAATAAAACATTATGTATATGTATATACTGGTCCATAGAATTTCGAATCTTATTAAAAACAATATTCCGTAAATCAATCCGAACACGAAAAGATAAAATACCCTGCTTCTTGCTGAGAATTCCAGCAGAAAATAAAATCCCAGACAGTAGAAAAAAAGAAAAAGCATGTAAGGCGCAACTTCCAGAGAATTGAAGAGAAAACTGGGCATAGTCAGTATTGTGATTGAAAATGCTATTTTGATTAGTTTGCTTTTAAAATTTGTGAGTACGAACAACAGAAGAAAACTATTGAAAAACGCTCCTATCAGTGAAGATGCCACTTGAAAATTCCACTGGAATAATGTGTATAAAAGCATTTGAATGGGAGGATCGGTGAAATCGTAATTGTTTATTTTCGGTTCAGGACCGTTTATGAGTAATTTTGCTTTTGCACCGTAATAAATTTCACTGTTAGAATACACACCCGAGTCCATCAGCATAGTACCCATTATCATGTAAAAACAGAAAAATATTGCAAAAATTATCGCAAATTTGATTAAATTACCTTTTATAGGTAAAACGGTAAGCTGATCAGTAGATTTTTCCATATCAATCGACACCTTTTTTTTCTGACTTTGATAATCCATGAACAGTTTTTTCCCAGTAATGTGGTTTGGTAAGAAGTTGCGATAATGCCTTATAAGAGGCAAATGAGTGAAGAAGCCAGTAAAAAGGGTTGAGCAGGGCAACTGGAATAAGCTTGTAGTAATTCCTTCTGAAAGCTCCCAGCATGTTCATATATATGCCCAGAAAATTGCCTATTAAAAAATTAAAAAGTGATATATACAACAATTCTGGTGAAAAGAGAGAGGTGAGGAATTCTGGTCGGAATATTATCCATATTATGAAAAATGCCCATAATATGGGGTTAATCAGAAAAATAAGGGGAGTACCACCTATGAAAAGCTGAAAAGACAGAAATTTTTTCAATCCAAGTGTTTTCAGCATTTTTAATGGATGTCGGTTATACACCAGTGTAGTCTGCATATACCCTTTAATCCATCTTGATCTTTGCCTTATCCAGTTCCATATTTTCGAATTGGCCTCTTCAAAAGTTGTCGATCTTATAATTCCGACTTTGTAGTTTTCTGCAGAGGCTCTTATCCCTAAGTCTGCATCTTCTGTCGTATTAAAAGGATCCCATCCGCCTATTTTTTTAAGCTTTTCCACATCGAAATGATTACTTGTCCCTCCCAGAGGAATTGGCAAATTCAGTGAATAAAGTCCGGGTAACATGTAATCGAACCAGTATGAATATTCCAGTGTGAAGAGTTTTGTCAGTAAATTCTGATTTCTGTTGAAATAATTCAGAGCTCCCTGAAAGCATATATAGGATTCATCTGACTCATTAAAAGCAAGATATGCTTTTTTCAGCTGATCAGGTTCAGGAATATCTTCTGCATCGAAGATAACCAGATATTTTCCCCTGGCAAAATACAATCCATAATTGCAGGCTTTTGGCTTAGTTTGAGGCTGTGCTTTCGGTACAATAAGAAATCTCCAGTTTGCCGGCGGATTAGCCTCTTTAGCGGCTTTTAAAGTTATATCATCCACCTCTTCAAGCAACAGTATTATATCGAGTTTACTCTGCGGGTAATCGAATTTCTTTATAGCATCTATAAGTATGCCGATGACTTCCGGTTCTTTGAAAACTGGTATCAAAACTGTATAAACCGGTAATTCATCATCTTTAATACTCTTGATTTTTTCATCATCCTCTTCGAATGTTATTTCATCAATAGAACCGGCAATACTCAGAATAAATTTAAATCCGATCATAACCAGATAAAGTAACTGGCACATGAAAAGTATTATCCTAACTGTCATATCTGGATTCAAGAACAATATAACTCCAAAAAGTATTATGGTTATGATGATAGATATAAACTGAGGAAATGAAAATACTCTGTAAGCTGATTCTTCAGGTTTTCTGTAAAAAAGTCCATAAACAGAGTCATCAATCAGTGAGTTTCCATAAAATTCCTTTGCAAGCTCAATTACATCAAGATCGGTTATTACCCATTCTTCTATTTTATCAACTGAGAATTTTTCTTTAAAAAATTTTATGTTTTTTTCACTACCTGGATAGGCATTAAGTATTATGAGTGATTTTCCATTTTTTTGGAAGGGTATTGCCTGAATTTCAAGGATTTCATCTTTATTTATTTTTTCAAGCAGTTTCTTATCGAGTTTCTTTCTTATTTCTGATAATTCCGGTGTAGCGAATTTATTTCCGTAATGCAAGCTCAATGCCCTGAAAAGTTCGTATCTTTTGACATATCCGAGTGTGGATAAAATCCATCCAAGCCTTCCGCCTTGTTTTCTCTGAATTTCAAGTGCCTCATCAAGTTGTTTTTCAGTTACAGCATTTATTTCCAGAAGAATTTCACCAATTCTTTTTTTCATATTGTTTACCTTCCGGAAGAAGTTTTTCGATACGAAAGTATTAGCAGCACTACTGCTATTACAACCAGGCATAATACTATTATGAATCTGTACCTGTACCAGAAATTATCCTCCTGATCGGTTTTTTCAGGCAAAACCGGAATGAGTTCTTCTCCAATACTGAAACTGATCGCTTTACCGTTTTTTAATATACCGAGATTTCCGGGAATTCTTTTAAATTCATTCAGATCATCAATAGTGGTTTTACTGAGAACAGATGTATCTCCATAATAGGATAGTAAGAATACAGGTTTGTCTTTATAATCCAGAGTCCTTACAAGAAGCATATCATTTTCAAGCTGCGATTCAAAAATTACCTTTCCTGTTTCAGAATTGATTATTTTAATCCCATCGGATAATGATAATGATTTATCGATTTTTTCGATATCTGATGGAGACAGTATTCCTATTATGCTGTCATAATCTTTAATTTCAGATTCTTTATTCAAAAAGTTATCAATCGTTATTACATTTCCGAATTCATCTATAGCACTTCCGGTACCTTTCATATAAGACAATTTTGCAAGCATGGAAGCTGTTTCCATAGATATATCAGAAACTATGTAGAGCGTTTTTCCGAATACCGAATTGGGAAATTGTGAAACGGTATCATTTTTTAAGGATGAAGTTCCCGAAAAAGATATAAATGAGTCTTTGTATATTTTCACATATGAAGATTTACATTCTGCATTGTATTGTTTGAAAAAGAATTCAAGTCTGTTGAATGGCAGAAAATAAGCTGAAGGTATGTTGTAATAAAATATTTCATCTATTGATTCATTATCAAGAATGGTTTTTCCTATCAGATACCCGTTGAAAAAGACATTCATGAATATTTTTTCTCCTTCCAGCTGGTCGAAAGATGAAAGGTGCAGATTGAGCATTGCCGTTTCCGGAGTGGAACCAAAAAGTTCCAATGGAATATCCAATATGGATTTCAAGCCATATACTATTTCCAGATAATCATCTGGCAACCCAATATCGATAAGTTTTATCATTTCTCGTTTTTCATCTTCTTCGGATATTAAATTTGATGAATAAGAATCAAGAATTCCGAGGAATTCCGTTGAAAAGGCAGAAATGGCTATTTCACCACCAGCACTAACTGTTTTACCGTCTTCGGATATTTTTAAGATATTTTCATCTAAAATATCTATGTTTCCATAGTTGTCGTCGGAATTTATGGTCGAGGAAACTGTTATTTCACGTTTATAGCCTTTTGATACTGAACCTATATATTCACTTACTGCAGAAATTGTCTTAATATCTGAGATGTTCTTATTCTCATATATAAAATTGTAGCTGTCAAATCCATTTATTTCGGAAAAGAAAGAAGATATAGATGTATTTTCTATTTTATTTTCATAGTTAAAAGTTATTTCCGAATCGTTATCAATCATAAACCATAGATTTTCGACTCCTACATTCACCATATCGCATTTACTGTAATCCATTTTTACCATTATTTCGATTTTGACAAATGAGTTTATACGTATAAGTGAGGAGGGGATAGGTATGCTTATGAGGCCTGTTTTTTCAGGCAACTTTGTCGTTGAAACAGGTATATCGTTTACATATACCGACATAATCGTGTTGTTTCCTGAAATTTCAGAGTATTTATAACGAATTTTCAAGGATGAACCATATATGTTTTCAAAATTTCCAACTGGAACATAAAATGTAAAATTGGGAGATAATCCCTGAAGCACTACATCATCAATATAATTGAATTGTTTCAAGTTCATTGAAATATCTTGGGTAAATAAGGAAACTGAAGCGAGAAATAACGAAGTTAAGATTATAAAAAGTATTTTTCTCATAACTTATCCTCCAATTTTTTTCCTGGATTTATATTAATCAATTACAGTGACTTTATTAACTGAACATAAATACCCAAAAATGGGGAGTAAAAATTAATCATCATTTAAAAAAATTCATCTTTAAAAAATCTCATGTTATAATCCATGTTAACACTTTATTATACAACAAATGCTAAAGGAGAATCTAATATGAAAATTTTTATGTCTGTTGATATGGAGGGAATCGCCGGAACTTTTAACTGGAAACAGGAAACAAATGTCAGGAATCTTGTTCGAAAATGCATGATGGATCAGGTTTCCTGGGTTATTGAAGGAATAAAAGAAAGCAGCAGAAATTCCGAGATTGATGAAATAGTTATTGCGGATTCTCATGACGGAGGGGACAGCCTTACATACGATATAACTGCTTTGGATGACAGGCTTCATCTGATTACGGGCAGTCCCAGACCGAATTATATGATGCCCGATTTTGAAAATGGATACGATATTGTTTTTTTAGTGGGGTATCATGCAGGAACTGGCGCGCATAAGGGAAACATGGACCATACTTATTCGAATGGTTGTTTCCACAACATATGGATTAACGATATACCGATGAATGAGAGTTTTGTGAATTCTGCTTATGCAGGACGTATGGGAGTTCCTGTGGGATTGATAATAGGAGATTCAAAACTCAGGGAAGAAATATTTGGTGAAAATGGAATGCCTTGGGTGGAATACGTTGTCACTAAAAAGGCACTTTCAAAGTATGCGGTTAAGCAGCGCCCACAAAATGTGGTGAAAAGAGAAACTATAGAAGCCGTAAAAAAATGTCTGGAAAAAAATCCGAAAGATATACCACTCTACATTTTTAAAAAGACTCCGATAGAACTCAAAATTGAGTTCCAGACATCCAGCCAGGCAGATATAGTTCAGAGAATTCCATATTCAAAACGTGTAGATGGCAGAACTGTATCTTATTCTGATGATGATTACAAAATAATATTCGAGACCGTCATGGCTATGAACGGCCTCGCTGTTAACGGATAAATTGTTTCAGTTTAAACCGGAACCATTTCCAGCAGGGAATTCAGAGCCTGATCCAGATTTTCTGCGAGAACGGAAGTGATTCCGGTTTTTTTTGCGGCTTCAACGTTTGAGGGGTTGTCATCGATGAAAACCGTTTTTTCAGCATCAAGAGAGTATTTATCTATGAGTGTTTTGTAAATTTCTATTTCCGGTTTTAAAAGCTTCACATCGGCAGATACCACACCACCGTCAAAAAGATTGAAAAAATCAAATCTTTTTTCAACGATTTCGAAAGCCTTTTTATGAAAATTAGAAAGTATATATAGTTTTTTCCCGTTGTTTTTAAGGTATTGCAGTACTTTTACCGTTTTAGTCTTGGGTTCGAACCAGTCAACCCAATTTTCCATGAAATACTTTATTTCCGAAGCGTATTCAGGATATCTGGTAACGAATATTTCTGTTGCCTCTTCTTCTGAAAGGGTTCCTCTGTCGAGGTTTGCCCATTCTTCCGAAAGGCATACTTCATTTATTATCACATCTTTTACTTTTCCATTAAATTTAATTTCAGCCATTTCAACAGGCAGATTCAGCAAAACTCCGCCGAGGTCAAATATAAAATTATCCATATTCCTCCTTAAACTCACGAAACTCATTTTAGTATTTTTTTCAGGTCTTCTATTTTTAATTCATCTGAAAAATGTTTTCCCTGAAATTTAGTGCAGCCACACTCTTTAAAAAGATTCAAGTCGTCCAAATCACTTATACTGTCACATACCACTTCTATTTTGAGATGTTTTGCAAACAATATAATTGATTTTAAAATGATTTTTTCATCTTCAGATAAGGGCATTTTTTCGTAAAATATTTTGTTTATTTTCATATAATCTATCGGGAATTTCTTGAGTATGTCGAAAGAGCCGAATCCCTTACCGAAATCATCGACACATATTTTCACACCAACTTCCCTCAATTCTTTCAAACGATTTATAACCCTGCTGCCGTTATGTATCAGGTTACTTTCGGGGATTTCAAAAATAATGTTTATATTTTCCGGACAATGTTCTTTTATCAGTAATTTTAAATCGTTAAGGAAACTCTCATCATAAATCTTCCCGAAAGGAATTTTAATCGAAACACATATATTTTTATCTGATTTTAAATTTAAACCTTCAATTTTTTCAAAAGTTTTTTTCAATGCCCATTTTTCCACAAAACCAATCATGCCTGAATTTTCTGCAATAAGCAGTAATTCACGGGAATTAATAGACTTTTCTCCATCTCGTTTCCAGAGAGGTATTATTTCAACTCCCTGAAATTCAGATTTATCATCAAATATGGGCAGATAACTTATATCGAGCAGATCTTCATTAAATTCATCCGAAAAAAATTTGTTAAACTCAATGTGATTTTCAACGGATTTGCTCATCTCTTCCTCAAAAATCGTGTACTTATTTTTACCGTGCTGCTTCGAATGATACATGGCAATATCCGCGTTCTTGAGCAATGTTTCCCTGTCACCACCATTTTCAGGGCAAATTGCCACACCTATGCTGGTACTGAGATTTATCATTTTGTCCATTATATTCAGAGGCTGTGTGAATAAAACCATTATCTTTTCAAGAACCGTTTCAAGCTGTTGAGCCTTTTTTATTTCGTTGATCAGAATGACAAATTCGTCGCCGCCCCATCTTGCAATGGTATCCGTTTTTCTGAGAATTGACTGTAATCTTTTGGTTATTTCAACCAGAACCATATCGCCTGCAAAGTGCCCCAGCGAATCGTTTATTATTTTAAAGTTGTCAAGATCCATAAAAATTACCGCCATCTTGTTTCCCGTACGCTGTGAAGTGAAAATACCATTTTGTATTCTGTCGTATAACAGGGTTCTGTTTGGTAAATTTGTGAGCTGGTCAAAATGAGCCAGATAATTCAATTTAACTTCCGCTTTTTTCAGCTGGCTGATATCAGTAAAAAGAGCCAGGTAATTCTGTATGGCTCCGTCAGGATTTTTAACTGTGCTTATTGATGCCCAGGCAGGAAAACCGGTGTTTTTAGTATTTTTACAGTATACTTCACCCTGCCATTTTCCATCGCTGTTCAGAGATTCCTTAATAATTTCTTCCAAGGGGTTGCTATTGGAATCTGTAATTACATAGAAAAGATCTTTTCCATTTATTTTCTGAATAGTGTATCCGGTATGTTTTTCAAACTGTTTGTTTATTTCGCGTATTTTAAATTCATTGTCGGTAATTACTATCGATTCCTGATTTTCATCAAACACCCTTGAAACGAGATCAAGTCTTTCCTGAGTTTTTTTCTGATAAGTGATATCTTTAAGGGTTCCCGTGAATCTCGTCGGTTCCAGTTTCTCATTCCAGTTCACGACTTTTCCGCGAAGTTTTATCCACATAATGCTGCCGTCGAATTTTTTAAATCTGAATTCAGTTTCGAAACCGTAAATCTCATTTCTGAGATATTTTCTCATTAAAGATATTATTTTATCGACATCTTCACAATTTATTCTTTCCAGCCAGAATAAGGGGTTAGCAGATACATTATCATGTGAATAACCAAGAATTCTTATCCAGGTTTCGCTGATAGTAAGAACCCCTTCAGGTATATTCCAGTTCCAGAATCCCTCATCGGCAGCCCACAATATCAGCTCTACCTCGCGCAGGTTTTCTCTCAATTGCTGTTCATTACCTGAAATACCGTAAAAAAGCTCTAGTTCTTTTTTCTCTTCGTTGTTTATCTGGCGTATATTTTTCAAAAATGCGAAAATCATGTCTCTTTCTTCATCGAGAAGTGTTTTCAACGTTATTATCACTTCCAGGATATTACCATTCTTATCCAGAACTCTCCACTCAAAATTCTGAAATTCCCTGGAAGAGCTGTCAAATTTCTCTACAAATTGCTCAAAGGAATAATCTCCATCCGGAAAGAATCTATCGACTTCTTCACCGATTACTTCTTCAAATCTATAACCGATAAAATCGAGTAATTTTTTATTTACATCAATTATTTTTCCAGTATCCTTATCCAAAGCTATAAACGGAAACTTACTGAAAAAAATGTTGAATTCATTTTTGCTGCTGTTCATCAAATACACCTCAGAGTATTATCGACACTTATAAGCAATTATATAGAGTTAATGTGAGCTAATAAAAATTTAAAGAAATTTTGTAGACAATCTGAGTGTTTAAAAAGCAAAAAAGGCCCGGTTTACCGGGCCTTTTATTATAAAAAACAGATATTATTTTATGAAACCATCAACACTATTCCAGACTACATGAGACCTGGAATCGAAAGGATGACCATTCCATATGCACAATGTGGCTTTTTTACCTTCTTCTATGCTGCCGTATTCGGAGTCGATACCCAGAATTTTTGCAGGCATAATCGTAAGGGATTCAAGCATTTTATTTTCATCAGCACCGTAATTAACGGCCATACCTGCCTGAAGCCTCAACACTTCAGATGGAAATACGGGATGGTCACTCATGCATCCGAAAAGTATATCTTCTTCACATGCAACTTTGTATGCTTTGAAAGACATATCCTTCAATTCAACTTTAGATCTGCTTGACATGATTGGACCGAGTAATATCGGAACTCCGGCTGCTTTTATTTCATCTTTAACCTTCATGTATTCCGTACAATGTTCTATGACCATATCTATATCGAATTCTTTTTTTATCCTCAATGCTGTCAGAATGTCTTCAGCTCTGTGACAGTGTACTCTTGCGGGGATTTTCTTTTCAATGATCATCTGTGCGATTTCTTTTTTGTAATCAGTTTCGGTGAATTCTTTGCCTTCTTCTGCCGCTTTGTTCTTTTTCTGTATGTAATTCTGTCCTTCTGTCAGGAATTTTCTTATAATCGCCGCTGTTGCCATTCTGGTTGCAGGCATCTTGTTTTTCGGGCCGTAACATCTTTTTGGGTTCTCGCCAGTGGCCATTTTAAGCCCATTATCTTCTTTTATGACAAAGTCCTTTACCAGATTCGATTTGGAATAATGAGCGATGAAACTCAAACCACCGACTGGATTTGCACTTCCTGTAAGTACACAGTAAACCATAACCCCGCCTCTGGCAGATTCGGGTATTGATTTGTCAAGTACGGTGAATCCGTCCTGGCTTCTGACGCTTGCGGTAACCGGATCGGTTATTTCATTCGTGTCATCATAATCGTATCCGTATCCGTCAGGATTGAGTCCGATATGTGAATGTCCGTCTATGAATCCTGGCATTAAAATACCGCCCTCACCGTTTATCATCTCATCATAATCGCCTTTCACACGGTAGGCAACTTTCTGTATGATTCCATCTTCTATAAGCACTTCACCTTTGAAAGGATCCGAAGTAATCGGATAAACCGCAACATTGGTTATCAAAGTTCTCATAATATCAGCCCCTCTTTTTCCATATCGTATACGATTTTTCCGTTAACTATCGTATACATGACCCTGTGTGTGGGATCGAGAAGTTCTCTGTCACATATTACAACATCACCGTCTTTACCTATTTCAAGACTTCCGATTCTGTCATCCAGGCCAAGGTTTATGGCTGGATTTATCGTTATACTCCTGAGTGCCAGGTCTTCGCTGAGGCCATTATTTACAGCTATGGAAGCTTCGATAGGAAGGTTGTTTATAGGTATGACAGGATGATCGGTTATCAGACAGAAGTCAGTGATACCAGCTTTTTCAAGAATAGCAGGTGTACATAAACTTCTGTTGTTCACTTCAATTTTGTATCTGGCTGTGAACATAGGTCCGACTGCCAGTTTTATGTCTTTCTTTGCCAGGAAATCCGCTATAAGATGGGATTCTGTGGCATGTTCAAGGCACATTTTAAAACCGAATTCTTCTTTTATTCTGATTATGGTTAAAATATCATCCGCTTTATGCGCATGTACATGTGCTGTAAGTTCACCATCCAGCACTTTCAGTAAAATTTCCATCCTGGAATCTTTCTCTTTTTCCTTTTTATTTCTGTAATTTATGGCATCCTGGAAAGCTTTTCTGATTACCTGTGCAGTTCCCATTCTCGTCATGATAGTTTTTGTAGCCGAAGAATGAACTTTTTTAGGATTTTCACCCATTGCCATTTTCAATCCGGAATTTCTTAACACTATTTTGTCCTCAAAATGTAAAGTTGGATCATTTTTAAGTGTTATACCTATTCCGCCAATCGGGTTGGCGCTTCCCGGATACACGTTGAAAGTGGTAACTCCCGCATTCAACGCCTGCAGGAAACCATGATCGAATGGTTTAATTCCCTCAAGCGCATGGCATTCCGGGGTAACCGGTGCCGACCATTCGTTTACGTCGTTATCGCTTTCCTGATTAGTTTTTTCACCATGAATACCTATATGGGAATGTTCTTCAATTATTCCGGGATATATGTTCATTCCGGCTGCATCGAGAACTTGTGCCTCTTCACAGATAATGTTCTGTTCCAATCCTATTATCTTTCCGTCTTCAATCAGAACATCTCCCATGAATGAAGGTGATGTAACTGGATTAACGGTACCATTTTTTATCAACAATTTCATCACAATTCACCTCCGACTCTGATTCCGTTTATAAATGTATGTTCCACTTTTGATCTGTAGTCGAAAATATCTCCGGAAGATACGAAGAAGTCGGCATCCTTTCCTGCTGCTATACTTCCAATTCTATCTTCAAGACCCAGTACAGTTGCCGGATTTATCGTGAACATGTCCAAAACATCTGCCCTGTTCATTCTGAATCTGTCTATAAGCCATATCTGTATTTTTGCGAGGTTAAGTGGAATTACCGGTGCATCTGTCATTACGGATATTTTCAATCCGGCTTCATGAAGGATTTTAACCGAATCGAATGTGAGATCGTATGTCTGGAAAGATTTTCCTGCCACATTTAAAGGTCCTAAAATTACAGGTACATTCAACGATTTGGCATAATCAGGATTCGTATGCAATGCAGTTGCATGATCCAGCACGTAATCGATGTTGAATTCATTTGCCACTCTTTCTATGGTTTCAATATCTTCAAGATTGGCGACGTGTATTCTTGCAACAGCTTCTTTTTTGAGTAAAGAAGACAGGTTTTCCATATCGTAATCGTATTCTTTTTCTTCTTTTGCCATATAATTTCTTGCTGAGGTGAGTTTTTCTCTCAGCAATGCAGAAACGGCTAGCCTTGTCTGTGGAGCTTTTTCCTGTTTGCCCCAGGTCCATACCGGGTTCCAACCGAATGCCAGTTTTATTATTTTTTTATTCGTTGGTACGACCATTTCATCTACTACGGTTCCATATGTCTTTATAACAACGCCTTCTCCACCGATGACGTTGGCTGATCCGGGAAGTACACAAACTGTTGTGAATCCTGAATTTCTTGCACTTTCAATTCCGGGATCCATTGGGTTAATTGCGTCTATTGCCCTCATTCCCGGTGTGGATGGCGAAGATGTTTCGTTTACGTCGTTTCCGGCTGTCCAGCCCGTACATTCTTCAAAAATACCCACATGAGTATGTGGGTCCACCATTCCCGGATATACGTATTTACCGTTTAAATCAACAGTTTCACATAAATCCGAAGGAACTATCTCTTCTTCGATTTTAACGAATTTACCGTCCTCAACGATAAAATCCGCTTTTTTTAGATTGGAGTTATACCATACATAACCATTTTTAAAAAGCTTCAAAATGCTCCCTCCTTACCCTTGGTTTTTTAATATATTTCCTGTCATTAAATGAAAAAACAGATGGTGATTATGGTGTATAATCTTTACAACTAACAGTTTTGGAGGTACGATGATGCCGTGTAATAAAGTTGCTGGAAAAAGTTTCGGAAAAAAATGGACTCAGGCTTTTATATTGCTGCTTTTAAGCGAGAAACCCTCACATGGTTACGACATAGCCAAAAGACTAGTGGATTTTGGTTGTCCCAAAAAAAATATCGCCCAGATGGGGGGGTTGTACAGAAACCTCTCAGAACTTGAAAACGACGGGTATGTTCTTTCGGACTGGGATACCGATGATAACGGCCCAGCTAAAAAGATTTACCGAATATCACCCGATGGCATCGTATACCTTAAAACGCTCTCCGAGTATTTCGATGGAATAATCGAAATACTGGCCGATTTTCAAAATCGTATTGCAAAACTTGATATATAAATCATTTCATAAATCCATCAACACTGTTCCAGACAACTCTGGATCTGGAATCGAAAGGATGTCCGTTCCACAGGCATAAGAGATCTTTTTTGCCCTCTTCTATGCTGCCGTACTCAGAATTGATACCAAGGATCTTAGCCGGCATTATGGTTAATGATTCCAGCATTCTGGATTCATCAGCACCGTAATTGACAGCCATACCAGCTTGCAATCTCAGGGATTCAGCCGGAATTATAGGGTGATCGCTAATGCAGGCAAATAACATATCTTCTTCGCATGCGGTTTTGTAAGCGAGATATGTCATGTCTCCCAGTTCCGTTTTTGGCCTCGTACCCATTATTGGCCCCATGAGTATCGGTACACCTGCGGATTTGACTTCATCTTTAACTTTTACATATTCCGTGCAATGCTCGATAGACATGTTTATATCGAATTCCTTCTTTATCCTGAGAGCCGTTAAAATGTCCTCAGCCCTGTGACAGTGTATTCTTACGGGCATTTTTTTCTCCAGAACTTTCTGGGCAATTTCTTTCTTTTCATCTATTTCACAGAAATCTTCGTCTTTTTCAGCTGCCTTGTTTTTCTTCTGAATATAATTCTGGCCATCTTCGAGATACTTCCTTATAATTGCAGCAGTTGCCATTCTGGTTACCGGCATTTTATTTTTTGACGAATATACCCTTTTAGGATTTTCTCCGGTAGCCATCTTAAGTCCAACATCCCTTTTGATGACTATATCGTCAAGCAGCAGGCTGGGGGAGTATTTGACAATCATTCCAAGTCCACCGACGGGATTGCCGCTTCCCGGAAGTACACAGCTTATCATTACACCGCCGAGAACGGATTCTTTAAGGGAGAAATCATCGGTGGCGAAACCGTCTTCAGCCCTGACATCTGCAGTTACCGGCTGAATCATTTCATTTGCCTCCGCAAATTCCCAGCCAAGCCCATCCTTTACCACTCCGACATGAGAATGAGCATCGATAAACGAAGGATAAAGATGTCCATAATTACCGTTCACCTTTTCATCGTACTCTTCTTCTATTTTTCTGGATATTCTTTTTATAATGCCATTCTCGGTCAGTACTTCTCCTCTGAAAGGCTCCGAGGTGATCGGATGTATTTCGATATTTGTGATCAATCTCCTCATTGTGTAGGTTACCTCCTTTTGCTGAATTTTTATATTGCTGATTATATTTCTATATTAATGTTATGAAAAATGGAACTAAACCAGTAAACAGTAATAAAAAAAATACCTTTCTGTACACATATGACAGATCTGCCGAATAATATTTGCTTGTGAGTACTACACAGAGATGAACCGGAGAAAGCAGTACTCCAGCCACAGCGGAGAAATAAAGCCAGGATGTATTGGCACCAAGAGTCAGTAATAACGGTGCAGCTATACCCACCGCGCTCTGGGTTATCCCGGTAGCCATACCCAGTAACAAAGGCAGAATGAAGGCCAGCAGCGTAATGTTGAAACCTATGGAGTTAAGGTCGCTGGCTATATCCGTTGTCAGATTCACACCTGTCAAAAAATATTTATAAACGAAAAACAGAAACAGCAAGAAGAAAATATCGTATTTTTTCAGAGCTTTTTTCAGGCTACTGAAGAAATACTTTCTTCTGATCAGAAAATAAGCACCAATATTTATACTCAGGGCAATATAGCCTTCAATTTTAAAACCGAGTATCATTACACCCGTGAGAACTATGAAAAATATAATCCAGAATCCCTTAAGCTCATCCGGTTTTGCCTTTTTTATTCTGGGTAATTTAAACCCATTAAGGAACAGCCATCCGATAACGGCGGATACCAGAAATACAGGAAGCAGGTTGATTGAGAAAGTCGAAATATTTTCTCCTGAAAGCGAGCATAACAGGAACATAGCAGGATAAACAGGCCAGAAAAATTCAACAACATGCCTGAACCAGTAATTGGTAACCATCATATATTCGTTGTCATAATTTTTTTCATCACCGATTATTTTGACTATGGGTGCTGTGAACATTGCCCCGCCCGGCATTGGCAAAAAACCTATCAGCATCGGCATGAATGCCATCGCTGTCCTGTCATCAAATAACGACCTGCTTGATTTTGCAAAATTTTTCGCATCACCCGAATCATCAAGAGATGCACTGAAAAGATATATCAGAAAAACTGTGATTATAAGTTTATAAAAAGATAAATCTTTAAGAGGTTCTACAAAACTGTTGAGCATAACCACAGGTTCAAAACGGAATAAAAATACCACAGCTACTGCCGACAGAATCGATAAAATGAGATTCCTGGAGAATTTCTGGACGATAATGAGAACTAGGAGAGATAGAATTATGGTGAAAATCGCCATTTGACACCTCAGAAAGATTAGTTTTCAAAACTATTTCACTTATAGATTTTACCATATATGGCTGTGAAAAAAGAAGTCGGATAAGAGTTATAATTGTTTAAAATTATCTCATATAGTGTAGATTTTTGTGGCAAGGAGAATTAAAAAACGGAAAGCTTTTGCTTTCCGTTTTTTAATAAACATATTTTAAATTAATAGAGCTGGCTGCCGCCATAACTGGCTGTATTAAATTTTACATGAACCGAATCAGTATCGATGGCTGGAATGTGGACTTTCCCGTTTAAGTCAACAGAAAAGTTAGCATCCATAATAATATTGAGGGGATTCCAGACATTCCCAGCTGTTTTTATAGATGAAATATTTTCTATGTAAAAACCTCCTCCATAAAAAGAAGCTTCATTAAATGCAATTGTTGAATTGGTAATACTCGCACTGGAGGTATAATTCATATAAAAACCCCCTCCACTATCTGCGGTATTCGAAGCAATCATCGAGTCTTTTATTTCTGTATTAGAGGTATAGATAATAAATCCACCACCGTTATAAGCAGTGTTGGAAGTAATATTTGAATCTGTCAGACTCGCACTGGAGGTGAAATTTAAATAAAAACCTCCACCTTCATAATCAGCGATATTTGAAGCAATTTTCGAATTAGTTATACATGTTTTGGAATTATATAAGTGGAAACCCGCTCCGGTATTAGCAGTGTTAAAAGTTATCGCTGAATTAGTTATATGAGCATAAGCTTCGTATAAAATCACACCTCCACCTTCGCCCTGAGTCTTATTAAAAGCAATAGTCGAATTGGTTATATTCACACCAGAATTATCGGATAAAGATAAACCCCCTCCATAATTGAGTGCAGTGTTGGAAGCAATCATGCTGTCATTTATACTCACTTTGGAACCGCGAAGTAAATACAACCCTCCGCCACAAGTACTTGTATTGTTGGTTATAGTACAAGAATTTATATTTAATAATGAGGAATTATCGGAAAAAATTGCTCCACCACCTCCGTTAAAAGACATGTAATTGGTTATAGTTGAATTGTTCAAAGTGACACTCGCGGCATTTGTGATATAAAGACATCTGTCGGTTTGATCCCCCATAAAAGTTATACCATTTAAACCATCATTTGGATGGATGGTTACTTCTTTGCTACATATAGTAATACCTTTTTCATTAACGGTATCCGTTGCCACGAATATTGTGCCTGTTTCTCCTTCTTGCAGAACTTTTATGGCATCTTTCAAAGTCTTATGAAGGCTTTCTTTACCGTTATTTTTCAACAGCCTGAAGTCTCCTGTCTCAATGAATAACCTGAATTCGCACGTATTTCCTCTGGCTGAAGTGACAGTCAGTGAGGCTTCTTCGGGTAAAATATCATCCGGATTCAAAGTCAGTGAACTAGTTCTTATCGAATAATCCTGAGCAGACCCGTCAATAGATTCAAGTGCAGCTGTTATAGAGGCGGCGGTTGTAAATATGGAAGTTGCATAGTCATACTGAATTTCGGTAGTGGGATCTGTTATGAGGGTCAGGTAGTCAAACCCTTCTTTCAACCTGAAATCGGTGCATGTTGAAAGGTTTATGGATGTGAAAATGTCGCTTGATTCATCAGAAGAGATCCATGCGGTATCTTCACCATCTGCATCACCATAGGCTTTGAATGTATAGCCTACATTTCTGGAAATCATTTCTTCCAGGCCTGTTGGGATTTTCTGTTCTTCCAGAGTCATTGTGATTAATGTATCCGTAGCACCGGTTATGCTGGTAATAGTTGCTGTCTGTCCTGAGAATTCACCACTTGTGAGATTTCTCTGTACGTTTTCTCCTATTTTAACTTTTGTGTTTTCTGAGATTTTAAATCCCGTTGGAATTGTGAAAACTACACTTCCGTTGTGGTACTCACATCCGGTTTCATAATCCATGTTCAGAATTACATTATCTCTTTCTGTACCACTTTGAGGTCTGAGTGTTAATGTGCCCTCTGTAGTAACTGCTTCTTGAGACCATAAAATATCTTTAATCATACTCCCATCGGTACTCTCATTTCCATGATAGTAATTGTTGTCAATATCTGTGTCCTCCACAAAATCAACAGGTGCTGCTGGTGAGTTGAAGTGTTTCCATTTTTTTTCAGCTGAATTGAATATGTTACTGTTATTGAGTACCAATGTTCCTTTTTTTGTTTTGTTATTCGTTATTCTGTTGTTATAAACTGTAATTGTTGAATTATCAGAATGAATTGCCCCACCTGAATCCGATGTGTTGCCATCTATAACCAAATCTGTAATTGTTGCCGAGGCATAGAACATTCTGATCCCGCCACCGAGTACAGAACTATTCAAGCTGAAATGAGATTTTTTTATTGAAGCAGAGGAATTGACAAAAATACTGATTCCACCACCACAAAGTGAGTTGTTATTCGTTATTGTAGAATTGGACATGTCCAAATCCGATTCGAGCAGGAAAATTCCCCCACCTTCATTGCCATTGCTTTTGTTATATTTGAAAATTGAATCATTTACGATTAAAGTTGAACTTTCTGAATAAATTCCTCCACCTGCGTACACTGTCGCCGTATTTGATGATATGATAGAAGAGTTCAGGTTCAAAACCGATTTATTTATTTTTATAGCTCCACCGAAATCGGCAGAATAATTCGTAATCGTAATATCGTACAGAGTCAAATCAGAATCGTTTTTAATTTCAAAACATCTTCCGTCCCTGTTTCCCTTGAATGTTACTTCCCTGTCAAATCCATCAATAGGCTGTATGTTTAGATTTATACCGTTTATTAATATATCCTTTTCATTAATGGTATCTGTAGCCACATAGACGGTAGCTGTTTCTCCAGTGTTTAATGCGGCTATTGCTTCTGTCAATGTGTCGTATCCAGTTTTTTCACCTGATAATTTTACGAGAAGGAAATAAGAACCCAGATATACCCTGAAATCCCTGTAATTACCCCTGGCAGAAGTGACCCTGAGTTTCGATTCAGCGGGTAAAATGTCAGTTGAGTTTAGAGTAGCGTTATTGCTTATGACTGTATATGACTGAATCGAATTGTCTATTGATTTCAGTACCGAAGTTACGGATGCCACAGTTG
>Ga0272441_10001321_pt1 | contig 53026 bp, 49 predicted proteins | sample SSMProp6N_FD_193582 | JGI IMG/M metagenome (GOLD analysis project Ga0272441, IMG submission 193582) | Marine sediment archaeal communities from Little Sippewissett salt marsh, Falmouth, MA, United States - SSM-Prop-6N | ecosystem: Environmental > Aquatic > Marine > Wetlands > Sediment ...
GATCGGGCCCAATGGTTCGGGCAAGACCACACTGCTTCGTCTCCTCCTTGGCGATCTTGCACCCCGGAAGGGTAGCGTCAGGCTCGGCGCGAACCTCGATGTCGCCTATTTTGATCAGCACCGGGCCATCCTCGATGAAGATGACACAGTCGCCACCAATGTGGGAGAGGGCAGGGACATGCTGACCATCAATGGCCGGCAGAAGCATATCATCGGCTATCTGCAGGATTTCCTCTTCACCCCCGACCGGGCGCGTTCTCCCGTGGCACTGCTCTCCGGCGGCGAGCGGAACCGGCTCCTGCTGGCCAGACTGTTCGCGAAACCGGCCAATGTCCTCGTGCTGGATGAACCGACCAACGACCTGGATGTGGAGACACTGGAGCTCCTGGAGACACTCCTCTTTGAGTATAGGGGCACGGTCCTCCTCGTCAGCCACGAACGGACGTTTCTCAACAATGTGGTGACCTCCACCCTTGTGTTTGAAGAGGATGGCAGGGTGGGGGAATATGCCGGGGGCTATGACGACTGGCTCACGCAGCGACCGGAAGAACCGGCGGAGACGAGTCCTTCACCCGAAAAGAAAATAAGGAAGAGACCGAGGCCCGCGGGACCGAGAAAACTGACATTCAGGGAGGCACGGGAACTGGAGGGACTGCCGCAGGCGATCGAGGCAATGGAAGAGGAACAGCGGGAACTCTATGACGCCATGGCGGATCCCGCATTCTACCGGCAGGACGGCACGATCATCGGTAAGGCCCGGGAACGAAGTGAGGAGCTGGAACGGGTGCTGTCGGAGGCATACCGGCGATGGGAGGAGCTGGAGGCTCTCAGGCCACAGGGGAACAAGTAAAAGGACAGAAGGAGCGGACTGTGAAACCCTGGCACGAAATCGACGTGGCGGAAGTTCCCGGAAGCGGTGGAGACATCACGCTGCTGAAGCGGGGCGAGGAATTCTCGATCCGGACGGCAGGGGTGGAACTGATGAACAGCCGCCGCCACGGTTCCGAGGAGGCGCTGGCGAGACTCGCCTGTGGCCGCCTGAAGGGGAGATCCGGTGTGAGGATTCTCGTTGGCGGTCTCGGTATGGGATACACCCTTGCGGCGGTCATTGAACAATCGGAGCCGGGTACACTCGTTACCGTCGCTGAACTGATCCCCGCCGTGGTCAGGTGGAACCGCCAGTACCTGGGGCATCTCGCGGGAATGCCCCTCGATGATCCATCGGTAACCGTCGCGGAAGAAGATGTGGCGGAAACCATCGCAGGGAAAAGATCGGCCTGGGATGCCATACTCCTTGATGTAGACAACGGTCCCGCCGGGCTGACCCGGAAAAGCAATGACCGCCTCTACAGTCTGTCGGGTCTGAAACGGACCCTTTCCGCTCTCAGGCCGGGAGGCGTGCTCGCCGTCTGGTCCGCCGCGGCGGACGAGGCATTCACCCGCCGCCTGCATCGCTGCGGATTCCAGACAGAAACCGTCACCCTGCGAGCCCGGAAATCCGGAAAAGGGAGCAGACACACCATCTGGCTCGCATGGGGTCAGGCTTGGCTCGCATGGGGTCAGGCTTGACACATTGACAAAAAGGCCTTCACTCCCTGCGATAACACTTATTTTGTCGATGCTTCGATCTACGAGATTGAACCGGCGTAACAGTGTCAATAATTTAGTATTGTGTCCCCGGAATTCGGCCGAGGGCGTCAATAGGTAAAGGAAAGGGCGATGGAGCCGAACTGGTGATCGCTGGCCTGGCCGTGGTATTCTTCGGTGCGGAGTATCTGGGCATATGAAATCTTGACCCGCTTCACCGTGATGCACAGTCCCGCCGCAAGGTCGGCGACGAAGTGCTTCTTGTCCACGCTGTGACTGTCGGTGAAGGTGTTTCCATCGAGAAAGATGTCACGGGCAACGGCCTTCCCGTTGACGGATGCGAAGAGGTGGATGCTGAAGGGCGCGTTCCCGCCGATCCGGGAATCTCGCGAATCGGCAGGGGCGTTTGTCTCTCCCGCAGGGCGTATCATGGAAACACCGAAGTCCCTGGGCACGTTGTATCCGATCCGTGCCTCTAACCCCGCAGTCCCATAGGTATAAACATTTCCCAGGGTGATGCCTGCATGGGGGATCAGGTCGAAGCCGAGACCCGATTGGTGAGTATATTCCATGAAACGCCAGTTCCGTTCGTAGATGAGGGCGAGTCCCGGTTCGTTTTTGAGCTGGTGGTGCCATCCCACGGGATGGGTCAGGCCCCGTGCATCGTGTACGAATTTCTGCGACTGCTCGGCAAAGGATTCGGGTCCGACCATGCCCAGCTGGATCTCTATCGTGTCGAGCCGGTCGCTGCTCTTGCTGTGAAAGGCCGCGCCGCCATAGGTCCACCCGGCATAGGGACGGTCCTGTTTCATCAGGTCCCTGCGGGTGATGTCCGACGGTGTGTACATGTTCTGACCGATGGAAAAGGCGACGTTTCGAATCTGTCCCGGTTCATTGATATAGGGGAGGCGTCTGATGATCCGATGGCTCCACCGGGGGAGGTCTTCGTTCTGGGCGTAGCTCGTCAGGTCGGGCGATGTCCAGGACAGCTTGACGCCGTTTGTATAGTGACGGTCCGTATGGGTGAAGAAGTCGTTTTCGAATCGAAGGCTGACGGTCCCTGCATCTTCGACCCTCTCAGCGGCCCCTGTAACGCCCGCATGCACCAGCCCCGCAATCAGCAGGACCGCCACAATCCAGCGAGTCACCGGCGACCCCGCCGGGTCTGTCCGCTCACTGCCATGGGGTGATCCTCCAGTGCCCCGCGATCTCGTTCCGATAACGGCGATATGTCTCATCTCTCATCCAGCTCTCTGTTTTCTCTGTAGGTCACAGTATCGCGCCCGGGGTGAATCGTTATGCTCTGTCCCCTGTCTGATGGTAATGTAATAGGTTTCTGTCTCCGTAGCGGCAGTGGATCTCAGGTCCACATGATTGGAGTCGATGCCCTGCTCTCACGCCCCATTGACTGTGAAGGTGATATCACAAAGGCGACGAACAGGAAAGTCCGAACACTCGTAGTGCGCGCCACCGGTGTTACCGTGTCATATGTCACCGGTTTTGCCGGTACCCGGTTCCATGTCCATCTTACGACGCGATGAGAACGAGTGCAACGAGGGCAATCACAACGCCGGACCACTGTCGCGGGGCCAGGTGTTCCCTGAGGATGAGCCAGGCCAGTATAACGGTCCCGCCGGGGTAGAGTGAGGTGAGCGTCGTCGATATGTCGAGTCTTCCCAGACTGGATGCCAGGGCGAAGAGGATGTTGCCTCCGGCGTCGAATAATCCCGCCAGCAGGACGATCGAGAGCAGTTGAAGGTTCCATGCCGTTACTGCCTTTTTCCGGAGCACCATGACGAAAACCGAGATCATTGTAATCGATACGACCCTCGCCGCGACCAGCGGCCAGAAGATCGAGCTCTCGCTGACCTGATCGATGAAGACAAAGAAGAACCCGAATCCGACACCGGCCAGAATCGGCAGGCCCAGTTCGCGCGGGTGAAGCGATGCGGCGCTTCCCCCGGCGGCAAGGTACCAGATCGCGCAGATTCCCAGCACCAGTCCGATGACTTGCACCCCCGACGGCATCCCTTCCAGGAATATACCGATTGTGATGGGCAGAACGGTTCCGACGATGGCGCTGACGGGCGCCACGACCCCCATGCGGCCACGGGCGAGACCGGTATACAGTGCCGTGAGGCCGAGCGTTCCGAAAAGGCCGGCCAGTGCACCGAACACCAGCGTATGTCCTGAAGGTATGGGTTCTCCCATTGCCACGGCCAGGCCGGCCAGGAGGACGAGGCCGAAGAGTTGCGATATAATGACGATACTGAAGACGCTGCCCCGTCTGGTTGCAAATCCGCCGCAGAAGTCGCCGGAGCCGAAACTCGCCGCCGCGGCAAGGCCGCAGATGACTGCCAGTACTTCAGGTCCCATGTCTGTGTTGTACCTCTTTCGAATGCATGATGTAACGTAGAGCGCAGCTTCTTAGTGCCTTCGTACTGTAATGTCAAGGGAACTGTTGGAGAGAATGCAGGAAAGGGCATATCGCCAGCTCAGGCCCCGGCCCCGCCGTCGTGTCTCTCCTTCACGTCAATGAACCCGTTTCCCTTTCGGCCCGATGTCCGGCAGAGTCTGACGCCCCGGGCATGGATGGTAATGAGCCGTTTCTTGTAGAGTGTCCCGATGGCCTTTTTGAATGTCTTTTTACTGACCCCGAAGTGTGCGTAGATTGTTCCGGGCGGGCTCTTATCGGTGACGGCCATAGTGCCACCACTGTCTCGTATCTTTTCCAGAATGTTCCGGGAAATGGTATCGATGCCCTGATAGCCCGGCTGCTGAAGACGTATGTCTATCTTGAGGTCTTCGCGTATTCGTTTTATGTAGCCTTTCATCCTCCGGCCCGTCTGGAGGTCCTGAAAGACTTCGTTTTTATAGATCATGCCCCAGTGGGCATCGTCGACAATGACCTTATACCCCAGGTCCGTCCTGTCGCAGATGAGGAGATCTACCTCCGTCCCCACGGCGTAGTCCGGCGGCCTCAGGCCGAGAAATTTGTCCAGCCTTGAAGAGGCGGCGATGCGGTTCGATTTTTTGTCGAGAAAGACGAAGACGATGTATGATTTTCCCTCCGCCATTTTGACCTGCTGCTCTGCCCGTGGAACCAGCAGATCCTTCTGCATACCCCAGTCAAGGTAGGTGCCGGCCGATGTGCTTGACACCACACGCAGTCGGGCGAACTGACCGACCGTTGCATGGGGTGTTTCAGTCGTTGCCAGCAGGCGTTCTTCCCTGTCTGCATAGACGAAGACCGCAATCTCGTCTCCCAGCTGATACGTCTCGGGGGCATACTTGTTGAGCAGGAGAATGTCCCCAGACGTACCACCATCGAGGAGGAGGCCATGGCCCAGTTTTGTCTTTATGGTAAGCCTGTTTTTCCTGCCGATCTCTGCCATGGTCTTTCCTGTAGTGGAATGTCGGGATCCCTCCCGGTTTCAATCTGCTCAGTCACGCCATCATCGAGTGGCATCTTTCCTGACAAACATGAGGCACTCTATGCCGGAGTTCCTGTAGACCTCGACGGAGGGGAGCAGCCGCGATTTGAATCCCATGGCTCGACAGCCATAGTAAAAACTCGGATCATGGGTGATATAGAAATGCTGACAGGAAAAACAGTTTATCTCAGTCTCCCGCTTTCTGTTCCCTGCCGCTGACGGGTGATCCGTGGTCATGACGGTGTTTCATTCCTCCGGACGGTTTCATCCACTCATCCTGCATACGTATCCCCTGTTATATACATAAATGGGCATAGTAACAAATCATTTCTCAGGGAGGGAGGGGTGGGCTCGTGTGGGAGTTTTCATAGAGCGGCCGGTCCTCTCAGGAGGTCGTACCGGTCTGCATGGTGCGCCTGCGGACGCGGCCCCGAAGACACCCCGTGCGCGATGCAAATTTACTTGACCGGCACTAGAGGATGCTATAATAGTTTAAGAAGTATTGTATGTATGAATATATGAATGAAGGGGGTGGGGGGATGACACGTGGGGACGTTCACGGTGTCCGTGATGAGACCGATGACCTGACGGCTGCCATTGAGATGTACTATTCCAGGGGGTGGACCGATGGTCTGCCCGTCGTGCCGCCCACGGAAAGGAGTGTCCGCGTGATGATCGATGCAGGCGGCCTCGATCCCGACGCGGAGATCACCTTCATCGCCGATCGTCAGGTATCCGTCACTGCCGGGAAGGTGGCCATCAACGCCGTACTGGCGGGCTGCAGGCCGGAATACATGCCGGTGATCATCGCCGCCATAGAGGCCATCGGTGATCCCCGCTATAATTATCACGGCCCGGCCACGAGTACCAGCGGTTCTGCCGTCTTGATCCTGGTGAATGGTCCCATCGCCCGCGAGCTGGGGATCAACTGCGGCGGCAATCTCTTTGCCGATGGATGGCGGGCCAATGCCACCATCGGGCGCGCGGTGCGCCTGGTGATGCGCAACGTCATCGGGACCCTGCCGGGGCGTCTCGACCGCAGTTCCCTCGGTCACGGGGGAAAATATACCTTTTGTATCGCCGAGAATGAAGCGGAAAGCCCCTGGGAGCCCGTCCATGTGGAACGGGGGTTCCGGCGGGACCAGAGCACCGTGACGGTATTTGCCGGCCTGGCGCCCCATCAGTTTGCCAATCAACTGAGCAATACCGCCGACGGTGTCCTTTCGACGGCCAGTGCCCACATGCGCATCTCCGCCGGCGTCGGGAAGGGGGTCCAGTATTTTCTCGTCATTGCCGGCGAGCACATGCGGGTCATTGCCGACGACGGCTACTCCAAGGAGGATATCAGGCAGTTTTGTTTTGAACACACCATGACATCACAGGCAGAATTGAAGCGCATTCATGTCATGCCCGGTGAGATCGACGGGGACGATGAAGGGCGGATGGTCCCCCTGTTCCCGGCGCCGGAAGATCTCGTCGTGGTTGCCGCCGGCGGACGGGCCGGCGTGCAGTCCGCATATATCCCAGGGTGGGGTACCAGGAAGGCATCGGAAAGCGTGACCAGGGAAATTCATCAGCCATAGCCGACGAGTACCGAGAAGGAGGGCACCATGAAACCATTTACCATCTTTGATCCCACCACTGACGTGAAGGAGCAGACAATCGAATTTGTCCCGCGTCCCCCATCGCTCCGCAATCTCAGAATCGGGCTCGTAGAGAATACGAAGTTCAATTCGGACACACTGCTGCTCAAGATTGCCGCTATCCTGGAGCAGGACCATGGGGCCCAGGGCCACATCCTGCGCGGGAAACGGACCGCCGGGTCACCCGTCGATGAGGAGGTGCTCGATGAATTTGCCGCCCACTGCGATGTCGCCATCGCCGGCATTGGAGATTGAGGATCCTGCAGTTCGGGCAGTGTGCTCGACGGGATTCTCCTGGAGAAACGTGGCATACCGGCGGCCTCCATCATTACCGATTATTTCACTGAAACGGGGCAGGCCATGGCCGAGGCCTGGGGCCTTCCGCAGTATACATTCCTGACCATGCCGCACCCCATTGCCAATCTCACGGACGAGGAGCTGGATCGACGTGCAGGGGAGATCGTCCCCGCCATCGTCCGTCTCCTCCTGACGGGACAGGGATAGGGCGTGCTTGGGGGTTGTTGTCACTGGGAGTTGTTCGATGCGGCAGAGGAAAATTCACAATTCAAGACCTGACCCCATTTTGAGCAACGTAACACTCTAGAAGGAGGAAGTATGAAAAAGGTAGTGATGGCAGTGTGTGTGGGGGTTCTGTATGTCGTGGTTCTCTGTCTGCCTGTCGCTTCGCAGGCTGGAGCGCAGGGGGGAGCGGCGGCTCAGGACCTGTTGATCAAGAGTGAGGTCGAAACGGCAGTGAGCATGCTGCAGGCGATCTATACCAGGCATCGGCAGGGTGACATGACCCTCGAGCAGGCACAGAAGCTCGGTGCCGACCTTCTGAGGGAACTTCGCTATGGCAGGGAAGGATATTTCTGGGCCGATACGACGGAAGGCGTCAATGTCGTTCTGTATGGCCGCAGCGATGTGGAAGGAAAGAATCGGATTGAGGCCAGGGACCATCAGGGCACGTTCTACATCAAGGAATTCATGGCACAGGCCGAAGCCGGTGGCGGCTATGTAGAGTACTGGTTTCCCAGGAAGGGAGAGACCACAGCAACGCCCAAGAGGTCATACGTGCTCCCCTTTACACCCTTCGGATGGGTTATCGGCACCGGGTACTACCGCTAGGAGAAGAGGGACACTGCTAGTATTTCCAAGACACTGCGTTACCACGGGATGAATCGCCGGCATCGTGGCTGCGTGCCCCTGTGTCGTGCGATCATCATGGGGCCATGTCTGGTAATGAAAGAAGCAATACTTGGGGTTTCGATACACACAGGTGTACTGTGGTATTGCAAGACCCGACTCCAATGCCCCACACAACGCCCTTGACTTTTGAGCCAATGGGTGTATGATCGCACACCATTGCTCTGTGATCTGCAATCGATAACAGGAAAAATAGTGCTGTTCCGCAAGAAAGAGAATATCGTGATCTGACGAAAAGCCCATACCCCCTTTCACATCCAGTGGCGGGGTTTTTGTTTCTATGGGAAAGTTCGGGTCTTTGCGTTTCCTTCACTGTGTGGCAGCCATAGGGAAATCTGTCTCTGTCATGTCAAACACCGCAGGTACGATGAAACGCTTCAGAGTAAATCATATCAAAAGAAAGCCATGCCGCTGCTGGTGGATCGGTACCTAGTCCTTCCCTTCACCCATGCAATTCTCTTACGAATAACTCTACTGAAGGAAAGGAAATCTGATTATGGAACCGGTAGTATTACAAATAGTATGGATATTTCTGATCGGTGCAATCTGTGGTTTTTTGGCAACGTGGCTCGGCGTCGGGGGATGCTTTCTGAGAATACCAATGATGATGATACTCCTGGGTTTGTCCATCAAGACGGCGTACGCGGTGAATATGGCGGTCATAGCGATCGCCACCATTCCCGGGGTCATCACCCATTACAGGATGAGGCATGTGTACAATAAAGGTTTTGTCGTAGCCGCCATTGGATCGGCTATTGGTGTGATCTTTGGGACGCAGATCGCCATGTATGTCCCCGGTGCAACCCTCAAAATAATTTTCGGTATTGCCTGTATCGGCACCGGTATGTACATGTCTTACGTCTCCATACGGGGTAAAGGTACCACACCCGCGCGGGTAACGGTGGATCAAGTGGAAACGCTGGAGCATGGGCCGAAACTGGCCCTGCTGATGCTGCTGGCCGGTATAGCCACTGGTCTCTGCGGATTCGGTGGGGGAATTTACTACATGCCCATCTACAATGCGCTGTCGTACCCGATGCACATAGCCATCGGCACATCTTCCATGCAGATGATACCCGTTGCGGGCATTGGGGCCGCCAATCTCTCGATGCACGGATTTCAGAATTGGTTCTATCTCGTAACAATCGGGCTCGTGACGCTGGTCTTCTCGTGGCTGGGCGCCCGCACGACGAAGGCGATGAAGGCATGGGTCTTGAGGGCAGTGTTCGGAATCCTCATAGTGCTTGTCGGACTGTCGGTGGCTGCGGGGCTGATTTAGAGCGGCGGTAAAGATACGACCATACCGGCAGGGGGATGCGCCGGAGGTGCCGTGACGGTTTATCCTTTGTTGATCTTTCTGCCCCTGCGTGACGCGATGATGATGGCGGCGAATATCAGTGTCATGCCTGTCAGTTGCAGGCCGCCCACCGATTCGGTGAAAAAGAGGTATGCCAGTATGGTCGCGCCGATCGGTTCTCCCAGGATCGTGATTGCCACCATGCTCGCCTTGAGGTGTTTGAGGGCCCAGTTCAGCGACGTATGCCCGATGAGCTGGGGAATGACGGCCAGGAGTGCCATGAAGAGGTACGAGTCGGGCCGGTATCCCGTGAAGGGGATGCCAAGCGCCATCGATGTCACGAGGAGAAAGAGGGCACTGATGGAAAAGACGACGGTTATGTAGGTCAAGATATCGAGCCTCTCTCGTACCCTGCTCCCCACAATGAGATAGCCGCTCGCCATGACCGCCCCGGCCAGGGCAAGCAGATCCCCCGTCAGCGCCCGCTGGGTCAGTGTAAATCCCTGTGATCCGCTGTCACCGAGGGCGATGAGCACACTTCCGAAAAAGCAGAGGACGATCCCCAGTATCAGCTCGATATTCTGTCTTTCCCTGAACAGGAGCCAGGAGAAGATTCCCACGAAGATGGGATTGGTGGTGACGAGGACGACGCTGCTTGCTACCGATGTATACTTGAGTGACGTGATCCAGGTGATGAAGTGGAGGCTGAGGAAGAGGCCCCCGAGAAAGGAGAGGTAGAGGTCTTTCCTGCTGACTCCCTTCAGTGAAAGGCCCCTGATCCTGGCGATGGCCAGGAGGATCACCGACGCGATGCACAGACGGTAGGTGGCGATCATGATGGCGGGGACATCGTCGCAGAATCTGATAAATATGGCGGCGAAGGATATTGCCGTGATGCCGGTGATGAGGATGCCGATGGTCTTGAGCATAGGGGGTGTTCCGTTGCAGGGTCTACATGCCCTGTGTTGTCCCTGGACAATGGACGAGCAGCTATCGGGCCTCCATGATGGTTAGCGCTTCGCGGGCCATGTCCCTGACCTGCCGTTTCTGCATGGTCCCGTCGCGGTAGATGTCCATGTACGCTTCGTCATCGACCAGTGTCTTCAGGACACCGGCCAGTTCTGTCTCCTTCATGGCGCCTGTCAGCCAGGCACCGAGTCCCCGCAGTGACGCGTCGTCGGATGAAAGATAGAAGGGGAGGACCGTGGTGACATCCTGTATCAGTTCGGGGTGTGCCTGCGACAGCCTGCCCAGTCCCCACAGGACCCCCCGCTGGAGCGCCGGCAGCTCGAGGAAGTTGTCGCTGGCCGGTATGGCGTAGGATACGAGGATCCGGGCAAATTCGCGGGCCAGGACATCGTTGCGGTACATGATTTCTCCCATCGCCTCGGGTGCCCCCCAGCCGATACCGCCCGATTCGCAGTTGAGTGTCCACATGAGGCGGCGCATGATGACGCGGGCCGATTCCATGTCTTCTGTTGCGCGGCGTGAAACCATGCTGCCCGTTGCGGTAACGACGCGCCATTTGATCTCTTCATCGGTATCACAGAAGAATGATATGAATATATTGATTACCTGCACCGGCGGCAGGGTATCCAGTTCGACCAGTCTCTCTTCCCAGTCATCGGAACGGATGATCTCCAGGAGGTGCCGCTTTAATGCACGTTTGCCTTCTCTGCCTTCAGTCATGGGAAAAACCCCTTTGGCTATTTCTAGCAGAGATGGGACGCTTAAATCAATTGAATAGTGCCGTCCCTTCCAGCGGTGTGGGAAGCCCTCATTCCCTGCGGCAGGGGCCGGACCGTGCCGTTTGAAAAAAAGGGGGGCATGAAGGGAAAACTGTGCTATATTCGGGTCATTGATAACCGCTGGTACAGCGAGAGGGGGATGACATGATGAAGCTCAGGATAACACTGGTGTGTGTGATGGTACTGCTTATCGCCACGGCTGCACCGGGAGAGGTGCCGGTGTCGAAGAGTACGGCAGGGGACCGGACAGGCGTTGACGTAACCGTCTACAACAGCAACCTCGGTCTCGTGAAGGAGACACGACGGGTGGATATCCCCGCCGGTGAGGGGGAACTGCGGTTCATGGATGTGGCGTCGCGTATCAACCCCGTCACGGTGCACATACAATCCCTCAACAGTCCCGAACTCTTCGCCGTCCTCGAGCAGAATTACGAGTACGACCTCATGAATGAAAAGAAACTCCTCGACAAGTATGTGGGAAAGACGATCAGGATCATCGACTGGAACCGGTATCAGGACCGGAAGGAGACGGTGGAGGCCCAACTCCTGAGTAACAACCAGGGACAGGTCTACCGGATCGGCGGTGAAATATATCTCGGCCATCCGGGGATCAAGGTGCTCCCCGAACTGCCCGAAAACCTCATCGCGAAGCCGACGCTGACCTGGCTCTATCAGAACGGCGGCACGGCGCCCCACGATCTCGAGGTGTCCTATCTCACCGGCGGGATATCATGGAAGGCCGATTATGTCCTGATTGTCAATGAAGACGATACCTCCACCGATATCTCGGGATGGGTGACCATAGACAACAAGAGCGGCGCCACCTACGAAGATGCGGTGCTGCAGCTGGTGGCGGGAAAGGTCAACCGTGCCGAGCGACGACCGCAGGCCAGGGATGCCCTCATGAAGGGTATGGTCATGGAATCGGCGCCGGAGCCGCAGTTCAAGGAAAAGGCCTTCTATGAGTATCACCTATACGATCTTAAGAGAAAGACGACGATCAAGGACCGGCAGACCAAGCAGATCAGTCTCTTCGAAGCGGCGGGCGTGGGCATAGAAAAGGAATTCCTCATCCAGGGAAGGAGGGCCCATTTGACGAACAGGGCCCGGGGGGGCAAGATAAAGAATCCCGTCGCCGTCTATATCACGTTTACGAACTCAATAGATAACAGCCTGGGCATGCCGCTCCCCGAAGGGATCATGCGCCTCTACAAGAAGAATGCAGGGGGGAGTCAGCAGTTCATCGGCGAGGACCGGATAGAACACACACCGAAGAACGAAGAGGTAAAACTCAAGACGGGCGAGGCCTTCGATATCGTGGCCGAACGGCGGCAGAAGGACTTCAAAAAGCTCTCGACAAAGCTCTATGAAACGGAGTGGGAGATTACGCTGAAGAACCGCAAGAAGGAAGAGATCACGGTGGGTGTCGTCGAACCCTTATTCGGAAACTGGCAGGTCATCGAAACCAGCCATCCCTACACAAAGGTCGATGCCGTTACGATCCGGTTCGATGTGGCCGTTCCCACAGACAAAGAGGTGAAGGTGGTCTACAGGGTGAGGGTGGGGATATAGGAATCTTTCCCCGTCAGTGGTGTAATGCCGGAGCTCGATAGTTGTAAGGGGGGCACCGCCTGCGGCGGTACCCCCCTTTGTGTTACTCTGCCGTGATATAGATGGGGCTGGACCAGGCCATGTGGCCGTCCGTCAGTGTCACCTTGACATAGAGGGGATTGACACTGCCTGTCTTCAGCTTCACCTCTTTCGTGATGGCCATCTCACGGGTGGTATTGTCATCGGGGACCCGGCAGACCTTTATCTTTCTCCCCAGTCCTCCCGCGTCAAAGACGGTATCGTCGATGCCGATATCGGACACCTTCAGACTGCACTGCAGAAGCGGTGTCTCTATCTCCAGTGTGCCCGCTGCGGGATCCTGCAGGAGGGCCTCGAAACCGCTCAGTCCCCCCGTCGTCAGTGATTTCCATGACAGCCGCTGCGGGTCTCCCTGTACCAGCTGATTTTCCTGGTTCCAGAAATTGATGGACTCGGTCTCTTCGAACCGGTTGTCTGCGATGGCGGCCGCGCCGTCCCAGATGGTCTCCCGTCCGCGCCCGCGATATTCGGCACCCTCCCAGATGACCCGTATGCGCCGTCCCAGGTTACTGGCCTGGTAGGGTCTGACGGTCTCCACGCGTTCCGTCCCGTTGAATATCTCGATACGCTCGATCGCCTCCGGACAGAGCGCCGCAATGGAGAGACCGGCGGTATCGCCCTTCAGTGTGACGCAGTCTCCCATCATGACGTCGGGGGATATCCGCGTATCGAGTACCATGCGGACACCGGTGGTGCCATAGTGGTGCCTCTGCTTCAGACAATCGAAGATTGCTTCTCTGGTCAATTCCGTGGCGAGGAAACAGGTGAGACCGCCGTAGCAGCCGAACATGGAGGCACCGGGGTAGCTGGCGCCGGGACGACCCTTGTGGCCGTCACTGTTTGTCACGACGCCCACGGTCATGCCCATGGAAAGGGCATCGTGGAGGAGCCATTCGAAGGTTCCCCAGGCCGAATGTATCTCCACGGCGGGCTGGATGTCCGCCTCTTTGGCCACGCTCAGATCGGCGTATCGTCCGCCCACATGGGCGTAGACGAAGACGTCCCGCCCCTTCAGTGTCTCGAAGAGTTCCCTGGTGGTGTGCCGGTCCGTATCGGCGTCGGAGAGATCGTAGACCAGCGCATGGCACGAGCGGTGGATCTGTTCCCCCTCGCGGAGATACATGATGTTGTGATCGCCGCCGAGACCGGTATTCCCCGACCACTCATAGCCGGGAATGGCGACGAAGCGTCCCGGGTCGTCGAATTCCCTTGTCAGATCATTGATCTCCTGCCAGAACTCCTTGGTAATCTGAAAATCGTTTCCCTGATGACAGGTGGCATCGAGAAAGGCCCTGTCGCGGGCAAAGGAGAAGTAATCCCTGGCCGAGTTCGAACCGATCGTCTCTTCGCTCTGCCCGTGCATGTCGGCCCAGAAGGGGAGGAGGGCGGCCGAGCCGTCGAAACGGCAGGGATTGGAGCGTGTCAGCACGGTCCCCGCTGCGTTGGTGAGATCGATGACGAGATCAGTCTCACTGTCGACGGTGAGATTTTCGGTGACTGACGTCACCATGCCGGGTGTGAAGGTGATCTTCTCGGGCAGTCCGGTGACGGGGAGGGAGGGTCGCAGGAAGACCGTTTCATCGGTCAGGTCACTGGGATTTCCCCACCGGTCTTCGGCCTTGATGGAGAGGCGGAATGTCTCCTTCGGTCTTCGCACCGTGGGCAGGACCGCCTTCCATCGTGCCGGCTCTCCCGGGACCAGGTTGATGGTGGGACTCTGGGGGAGCTCCACATAGTCGTAGGTGGCGAAGGCATCGACGAGGACCTTGTATTCAAGGGTATCTTCACAGAAGGTCTGCATGCGGACGCCCGGTGATCCCTGCCGCCCGTCGCCGTAGCGGACGATGATCTGGTCTCCTTCCCTGAAGTATCCTTTGACGATCTTGATATAGAGCGTCTTGCCCCAGGGACGGATGTTGTTTTTCACATCAAAGTGGTAGGAAAGGACGGCCTTGTTGCTCGCCTCGATGGATACATAGTTGGGTGCAGACGGATCGTCGAACTGGATCTTTGCCATATCCGTGGCAAAACGCTGCACGATCTTGATACTTCCCGAGTCATCGATACCGAAAAATCCGGCGGTGTAGATGAGGTCAAATGACGTGAAGGATCCGGCAACTACCGGTTCGTCGGGGACAATAACGGCGGAACCGATTCTGTCCCGCATGTACGTTGAATGGGGCATAAAACTTCCTCCTTAATGCGATATCTGGTACTATATAGAACATATAGAAGGACATATAGTAAAATCCTATCCTCTGTCAATGGCAATGTGACCGCTTCCCGACCCTCATCGTCGGCCGCCTGCACCGGTGAAAGAGACGAATCTCCTTCGTCATGGTGTCACCGGCGGGGAATAAATTCTTGACCTTCATTTTCATTGAAGATACTATTCCTGACGGATCTGATGTATGGAAGTCGATGGACTGGCGCATGGTTTTTATCTCAAAAAGATATATCCGTGATCAACTTCATGACCGAAAGACCTCGGATCTGTGAGGATCGTTCCGTGATAGGCAGTGTGAACTCGCAGGGCGGACGCATACTAACAGATAAGATTAACCAGGAAGTGAGGAGAGAAATGAAGCGAAAGATCATACCCCCTATTACAACACCCATAGTGGACGGCGAGGCGAGCCGGGAGAAACTCAAGTTCAATATCGAAAAGATGAATGCCACCAAGGTGGGCGGTTATCTGGTGCTGGGCTCAAATGGTGAGGCCGTACTCCTGACGGAACAGGAAAAACTGATGGCCATCGAGACGGTGAAAGACTATGCGTCTTCCGGCAAGGTGGTCGTGGCAGGGACGGGGGAGGAATCGACGAAAAAGACGATCGCACTGACCAAAAAGGCGGCGGAACTAGGCGCCGACTACGCGCTCATCGGGAATCCCAATTATTTCAAGGGCGCCATGACGCCGGCCAATCTCTACGATCATTACGTGGCCGTTGCCGAGGCCTCGACCATCCCGCTGATCCCCTATAACTCTCCGGGGTTTACGGGGATCAACATGGTCCCCGATCTCATCGGGAAACTCTCTGCCCACCCCAATATATGCGGCGTCAAGGACGGTACGGGCAACATGGCCCAGCTAGCGGCATTCAGGCGTCTGGCAGGCGAGGATTTCTTCATATTTACCGGGAATGCCCCTACATTTCTCGCGGGGCTCTTTGTCGGTGTGTCCAGCGGTATGATGCCCATCGCCAACCTCCATCCCGATCTGTGGGTCGACATGATGGAACAGTACGACAGCGGCAATATCGCGGAGGCGAAACGGATCGAGGCCATCCTCCTGCCCATGACGGGAGCCATCATGAAATATGGTGCCGGCGGCATCAAGGCCGCCATGGAGATGCTCGGCTATTACGGCGGCCCCCCCTTGATGCCCCTGAAGGCACCGTCGCAGGAGGGACTGGACGAAATCCGGGCGGCCCTCGATGGTGTCAATGCAAAGGTTGCATCCTGACGGCAGGGAGAGCGATCTTCTCAGCACCGAAAAGGCGTCACGACCATGAAAAGAGAGACATGCAATAACCGGGAGCTCGACGCGGCGGTCGACTGCATCTTCCCCGATCGCTGGTCACCGCGGTCCTTTGATTCAAAACCGCTCGATGACGGGCAGATTGCGGCGCTCTTTGAGGCGGCCCGGTGGTCACCGTCGTGTTTCAACGAGCAACCCTGGGTATTCATCTATGCCGGGACAGAGAAGGATCGGGAAGGGCTGGTATCTCTCCTGTCTGAACGGAACCAACTCTGGGCGCCCCGGGCCCCCCTGCTGGCGGTCCTCGTCGCCCGCAGGCACTTCGGTGCATCGAACAGGGAAAACAGGCATGCCGCATTCGACGCCGGTGCGGCATGGATGTCACTGGCACTCCAGGCGAGGCGACTGGGACTCTATGCACACGCCATGGCGGGCTTTGACGGGGACCGGGCCTATGACGTACTCAATCTGTCGCGGGAGGACTACCTGGTGATGGCCGTCATCATCGTGGGGAGGAGAAAGAGTCCCCCTGACCTCCCCGATGACCTCATGAAGGCAGAGACACCAAACGGGCGTAAACCCCATACCGACGTGGCCGTCGAACTGGGGCGGTGGCTCAGTGATCAGTGACACTATCGTGACGAGTCTTTTTCGATCGGCTCAGAGTGTTGTGGGAAATAGAATCCCTTTATGAGATGTCATTTTCCTGCTCTCTTCCATGGCTCAGGCCTGTCTCTTCAGGAAGATGGGGACGGCCAGCGGTGCATACAGGAGGGCGAGGAGGAGGATCGGTACAAGCATCGCCGACAGGGGCCGTCCTGCCGTCCCGCCGGCAATGATATGCGCCATGATCAGCAGTATGCCCGTGAGACTGTGGATACGTATGGTCAGCAGATTGGCGGGGGCCATTGCCCGGGCGTCGCGGTAATTACCGCGCAGTATGCCGAAGGCCTTGACAAAGAGGGGCAGCGGGGCCAGGGCACAGTATAGCCAGGGACTGGTGATCCCCAGAAGGGGGGTCACCGCGATGACGGCATAGGCCGCCAGCATACCCCCCGCATAGAGCCGGATGGCCTGTTTCACCCCGAGGATAACCACCAGATTGTGCTTCCCGAATTTTTCGTCTTCCGCCCTGTCGGGGATCTCATTGATGATAATCATGGAAAACATCATGAATCCCAGGGGGAGTATGGCCCAGAAGGCCTCCCACGACAGCGTGCGGGTCTGGACGAAGAAGGCGCCCATGCCGATGGTGAAACTGAAGTTTATCAGTTGGGAGATTTCACCGATACCGTGGTAGGCGTATCGGACAGGTGGAGCGGTATAGAAATAGGCGCACCCCATGCCGAAACAGCCGAAGGCCAGGACAAACCAGCTGACGGCGCCGGCAAGGTAGAGACCGATGGCGATGGTGATGCAATACCCGATGACGAAGGCCCGGCGCATCTGCTCCGGTTCTATGAGTCCCCCCGAGATGGTCCCGCTGCCGCCGCAGTAGGGATTTACCCCCCTGCTGCTTTCGGAGTCCACCGATGAGAGGTAGTCATAGTAGTCATCCGTCATGTTCAGTGCGATATGATTGATGGTGACACCGATCACGGTCAGGACGAAATACCACGCATGAAAGGTCCCCGTCGAGGACCAGGCTATCGCACCGCCCAATAGTGCCGGCAGAAAGCTGGGAGGGACAAAGTGAAACCTGAAGGCCCGCCACCAGACGTCCAATCGGGCAGTGCTACCTGGCATTAATTATCCTTCATGAAATGTTCTTCGTACTCGTCTTCCAGCTTGATCTTGTGTCCCCTCTCTTCGGAGGCGAGTTTTGTGAAGAGCTCCTTCAGCGATGGATCGGACAGGTCGTTGCTGAGGGCGGTATAGAAGTTGAATGCCTTGACCTCCGCCTTGATGGCGTATGTCATGACTTCCTGCGGTGTTGCGTCGTCTTTGACTTTGGTATCGATCATGAAATTCGCGATGCCGCTGCTTTCAGACGAGATATTCTCACCCAGTTCACGCGGGCTCTTGCCTTCAATGACCCCTTCCAGGAGTGCCCGGTGCCCCTTTTCCTGCTCCGCCAGTTCGTTGAGCATGTGTTTCGTTCCCGGGCCTGTAACCCGTTCGCTCAGATTTGCATAGAGTGTATACGCGGCGATCTCTCTCTTTATCGCCATTTCCAGTGCATCATGAATCGTTAATGCTCCAGCCATGATGAGCCTCCTCTGTTATTTGATGATACCTATCTAAAATATAGTCAATGGAATGGTATGTGTCAATGTGAAAGTACTACTTTCCGGAATCAGTAGATCTCGTGAGGCAGGTCTTCCTCACTGAGGGGTTCTCTGAAGAGCCAGTAGACCCAACCCTGATAGATGATCACCAGGGGAACGACGACGAGGACGACGGTCAGCATTATTTTCAGTGTCAGCGGACTGGATGACGAATTTGAGATGGTCATGCTGTAGGACGGATCAAGGCTCGACGGAAGCAGATTGGGATAGAGACCGACAATGGCGAAGATGACCGTGGCGGCTATGACGCCGGAAGAGGCGAACCAGGCCCTCCACCAGGCGCCCCTGCCGATGGAGACGAGCATCATGACCAGTGCGACGACCACGACGACGGGAATGAGAAAGAGCACGGGGGTGTGCAGGTAATTGTCGAAGAGGTCTGTCTGGAAGAAGGTGACGATCAGGAAGAGGGGGATGACCGCCGTCACCGCCCGGGACAGTCTCCGTGACAGGTGCCCCGACCGTTCCTTCAAGGTTCCCTCCGACTTGATGGCGAGCCAGAGTGACCCGTGGAGCAGGAACAGTATGACAAAGAAGATACCGCCGGCAATCCCGTAGACATTGAAGAGTGTCAGGATGGAACCCTGGAAGATTCCGGCGCCGTCGATGGGAATCCCCTTGAAGATATTGGCGAAGACGACGCCGAAGAGGAAGGCGGGAACGAGACTCCCCGCCATGAGACAGACGTCCCAGAACGATTTCCAGGAAGGACTCTCGATCTGACCGCGAAATTCGATAGAGACGGCCCGCAGAATGAGTGCGAAGAGGATGATCATGAGCGAGGAATAGAGCGAGCTGAACATGACGGCATAGGCCGCCGGGAAGGCGGCAAAGGTCACACCGCCGGCTGCCACGAGCCACACCTCATTGCCGTCCCAGAAGGGACCGATGGCATGGTATATGGTGTCCTTGTCCTTTTCGTGTTCGGCGAGAAAGGGGAGCAGCATGGCCAGTCCGAAATCGAAGCCATCGAGCATGAAATAGACGCCCCAGAGAAGACCCCACAGGATGAGCCACGTCGTTTCCAGCATGTTATATCGTCTCCTTTCCCGCTGATTCGGGTCCCTGCCGGACCGCCTTTGCGATGAGTATAAATGCGACAATCCCGATCAGTGTATAGGTGATAATGAAGGCCGCCAGTGACAGGCCGACCTGCGACGTCGCAATGGGCGAAACGGCGTCGGATGTCTTCATGAGGCCGTAGACGATCCATGGCTGTCTCCCCACCTCCGTCACCGTCCAGCCGGCGAGGCAGACGAGATAGGGGAGGGGGATGGCATAGAGCATGATTTTCAGAAAGCGGGGACTCGATTCGAGCCTGTCACGCCGGAACCATCCATATATCATGAGCGCGACGAAGAGCATGCCCAGACCCACCATGAATCTGAACCCGAGGAAGACGGGGAGCACGGGGGGCCTCAGGTCTGCGGGAATATCGTTCAGCCCCGTCACCGTGGCACCGGGCCGGTGATGGGCAAGGATACTCATGACGGCGGGAATCCGGCCGAATTCGATGACATTGCCGTCGTTCTTCAGGTTTGGCAGGGCAACCAGATAGAAGGGTGAATAGGACTGGGTCTCCCATACCGATTCGAGGGCGGCGAGCTTGGCCGGCTGTTTGTCGGCCAGATCGGCACCGTGCATGTGTCCCTCCACAACGGTGAATATGGAAGTGACCAGTGTAAAGACGAGGGCGATCCTGAAGGATTTCGTGAATATCTCTGTGTGCTGCTGTTTCAGGAGGTGATAGGCACTGACACCCATGACGAAGAAGCCGGAGAGTATGTAGGCTGCCGCCGTTGCGTGGAGGAAGGTAAGGATGGAATAGCTCTGCAGTATGACGGCGAAGAAATCGGTCAGTTCGGCCCTGCCGTTTCTGATGACGTATCCCACGGGATGCTGCATCCATGAATTGGCGACGAGGATCCAGAAGGCCGAAAAGGTGGAGGCCCCCGCCACGAGCCACATGACCGTCGCGTGGAGTTTCGGTGACAGCTTCTTCCACCCGAAGATCCAGACGGCGATGAATACCGATTCCATGAAAAAGGCCGCCGTTGCCTCGATGGCCAGGAGCGACCCGAATATGTCTCCCACATAGCGTGAGTATTGCGACCAGTTCGTGCCGAACTGGAATTCCAGTGTAAGGCCCGTGGCGACACCGACAACGAAGTTGATGATGAGGATCTTCCCCCAGAACCTCGTCATGCGCAGGTAGTCGCGGTTTCCGCTTCTGACATAGCGTGTCTCCATGATGGCGCAGATGACGGACAATCCGAGGGTAAGGGGAACAAAGAGAAAGTGAAAGTATGTCGTTACGGCAAACTGCAGACGTGAGAGCGATAGTGCATCCATGGTAATCTCCCCTGTATATGTTCCGTTACCCGGAACCGGCTTGGCCTCTGTCCGGGCCGTGATCACCCCTCCCGGTGCCGCTATCGCCGGCAATGATCAGACAGACCAGCGGTGCAGTCTGCGGGTGAAGATGTCAACACCCTGTTTCGTGTGGAATGAATTCTAAATAAATACCCTCCATGTGTCAATGGCTAAGTGACGGCCCGGAAATAATTATTTGACTTGTGTAAAATATTATTTATATTAAAAGAAATCACGAAAACATTCAGCAGGCGGGATACCGGAGTGATGGTATACCCTTCAACACTACCAGTTCACAGACAGATCATGCCGCACAGTAATGAGGGGTGAGCGGTGGGGAGGCCCGGTGGAACCGGGGGATCTTCCTGTCGATGATCTGTCGACAGGATAAACGGAGAAAGGAGGTCACGATGGGCGTTCAGTTCAGCGCAAGTGACATCGTTGAGATTGCAGTGCGAATAGAGGAAAATGGGGGTAACTTTTATCGATTTGCCACCCAGCTGGCAAAGGATGAAGTGACCAAGGATGTCTTCCGGCGACTTGCAGACGATGAAGGCAAGCACGGCAAGATCTTTCAGAAGATGCTTTCGAATGTTGATACCCTCTCACTGCCTGAGGGATATCCCGATGAGTATGGTGCCTATCTGCGCAATTATGTGGACAGCAAGATAATCTTTACACAGGAGGCCATGGAAAAGGAACTGGCGAAGATACAGGACGTCGCCTCGGCCCTCGATTTCGCCATACGCCGCGAAATGGATTCGATCCTCTACTATCAGGAGATCAAGGCATTTGTGTCCAAGGATCAGCATGGCATTATCGATGAGATAATAGCGGAGGAACGGGGTCACTTCGAGACACTGTCCGCACTGCGGGCAGGTATGTGACCTGAAGGAAGGGTATAACCACACAACCATGGGAGGATAAAGCATATGATCAGTAAAAGAATGGTGGATGAATTGAACAAACAGATAAACAGAGAGATGTATTCGGCATATCTCTACATGTCCATGTCCGCCTATAGCGAATATCTGGGGCTCAAGGGTTTTGCCAACTGGTTTATGGTTCAGTACCAGGAAGAGATGGAACATGCGATGAGATTTTACCATTACATCAATGATCAGGGCGAACAGGTCAAGCTCATGGCCATCGAAGAGCCGCTCTCGTCCTTCGAATCCCACCTCGATATGTTCGAGAAGACCCTGGCCCACGAACAGTTCATCACGAAGAGCATCAATGATCTGGTGGACATTGCCATCGAGGAAAAGGACCACGCGACGAACATATTCCTGCACTGGTTCGTCACGGAACAGATAGAGGAAGAGGCGAACGATAACGATATCATCAGCCGGCTTCAGCTCATCGGTGACAATGGCAACGGTCTCCTCATGCTTGACAAGGAGCTGGGGGCGCGGGTCTTTGTGTCCGAACTGGCTGCCGAGTAGCAGGCAGGATCTCCGGGGAGGGAGATTCCATTTTTGGAAGAATGTCTCAGTAAAGAAAGGGGTAAAGACATGGTAAAGAAACTGGAAATCTATAAGTGTGAAAAGTGCGGCAACATTGTGGAGATCGTTCACGGGGGACCGGGGAAACTGGTCTGCTGCAACGAATCGATGAAGCTCTATGAGGAGAACACCGTTGACGCGGCAAAGGAAAAACACGTGCCCGTGAAAGAGACGGCCGGCGGTGTCGTCACGGTGAAGGTCGGCGATGTCGCCCATCCCATGGAAGACAAGCACTATATTGAATGGATAGAGGTCATCTCCGGAGAAAAGGCGTACATGCAGTTCCTCAACCCGGGGGATGTTCCGGAAGCCGAATTTACCATCGACGGCGATGTCACCGTCAGGGCCTACTGCAACCTCCACGGATTGTGGAAGGCCTGAAAGCGGGCGATGATGGATTGATGCAATGAGGCCCCGGCGGTGACGTGGGCGCATGCCGACGGGGCAGGTATTAGATATGTGCGGGGTGTACAGCCCAGGTACACCCGCGCAGAGATGGTGTGGAGGGCTGATCATGGATCTAGGTGAATATTTCGACAACACAAGGGGATTCGGTATCTTTGCAACGGCAGATTCAGAGGGAAAGGTCAACGTGGCGGCCCTCTCCAGACCGACCATCATGGAGGACGGGACGGCGGCATTCCTCATGTCGGGTCACCTGACTCACCACAATCTGCAGTCCAACCCCCATGCGGCCTATTACTTCGTGGAGCATGGTGAACGATACGGGGGAAAGAGACTCTATCTCACGAAGACCGGCGAAGATCAGGATCCCCAGCTCATAGACAGACTGAGAAAGAAACGGTATCCCATATTTACAACGAAATATAACAACGAGTCGAAATACGTCGTCTTCTTCAGGATCGACGGGACATTGCCCCTCGTCGCCGACGGTATCCTCGAATCCATAACGGGGGTACAATCATAGAGACGGGTCATCCCCGGCAGTGCTGCAGGGACCTGTGGTGCCCGGGAGACGACGGGAAGGACACCGTCTGTACTCCGGTGGCAAGCATTGCCGCACCTTCGTTCCCGGAGGTCTGACACGCATCTTCACAGGGGGAACTCCGACATGACCGATACAAAGAGAATCGAGGCAGATGCCATGGGGAGCGTGGAGATTCCCACCGCATCATACTGGGGAGCGCAGACCCAGCGGGCGGTGGATAACTTCCGCATATCTTCCCATACCATGCCGGGCGAGTTCAAGGTCGCCATGGGCATCATAAAGATATCGGCTGCCAGGGCAAATCGTGCACTGGGGCTCCTCGATGCCGACATGGAAGACGTCCTCATACGTGCCGGGGAAGAGATACTGGCAGGGGCACTGGATGGCAATTTCCCCGTAGACGTCTTCCAGACCGGTTCGGGGACATCGTGGAATATGAATTTCAACGAAGTCATGGCCAACCGGGCCAATGAGATGCTCGGTCATCCCCTGGGCCGGCGTACACCGGTACACCCCAACGATCATGTCAATATGGGACAGTCTTCAAACGATGTGATCCCCACGGCCATCAATATCTCCAACAGAATGATGGCCGATGACCTGCTTGCCGCGCTGACCGGTCTCCGCGCGGCCATCGATGGCAAGGCTGAGGAATTTCGAGACGTCGTGAAACTGGGCAGGACACATCTCCAGGATGCCGTTCCCATGACGGTGGGACAGGAATTTTCGGGATGGTCCGTCCAGGTAGCAAAGGCGATCCATCGCATCGAGGTGACATGCCCCGCCCTCGAGGAGCTTGCGCTGGGGGGCACCGCACTCGGCACGGGGATAAACACCCATCCCCAATTCAGTGAACTCGCCATTGGTTTCATGGCAGAACGGACGGGAATACCCTTCAGGAAGGCCGATAATTTCTTCGAGGCCATCGCGAACCGGGATGCCCAGGTCGAATTGATGGGTGCCCTCAATTCGGTGGCGGTGAGTCTGATGAAGATTGCCCAGGACCTGCGTCTCCTTTCCAGCGGTCCCCGGGGGGCCCTGGGTGAGATCATGCTGCCCGCACTGCAGCCCGGCAGTTCGATCATGCCGGGGAAGATCAATCCCGTGATTCCCGAAACGTTGATCCAGGTATGTGCCTTCGTCATGGGAAAGGTCCATGCAGTCACCATTGCGGGACAGAATGCACCCCTGCAATTGAACATGATGCAGCCCCTCATCGCCCATGAAACGACGGAATCGCTGAGGGTCCTGACCAATGCGGTACGATCACTGGATAGATTATGCATATCCGGCATCACCGTGGATGTCGAGCGGTGCGCCTCCTGGATAGAGGGGAGCCTGGCCTTCGTGACGCCCCTTGCGAAAAAGATCGGCTACGATCGGGCCGCGCAGATCGCCTACCGGGCCTTCAGTGAAAAACGGACCGTCAGGGATATCCTGCGGGAAGAGGGCGAGATGCCGGAAGCAGAGATAGACGCGATACTGAATCCACGGAATATGCTGTAACGCCGGGGCAGGCCGTGGAGTGTGCCCTGAGGCGGTACGCGTCGGATGCCGTCACGCAGCCTGTCTGCACGGGACACGCAGCGGACGGTGACGGTGAGAAGAGACAAAACGAAGGAATGCCTCGCCCGTCGAGGATGCCCGGCGAGGCATCTCGGGTGGTGATTGTCACCCCCTGTCCCCAACCCACCACTGAAGGGAAGCGCACGAGACGGTCCCCGCGGCGCTGCACAACCTCCCCGGAAGGCACATGACGCCTACCATAATCGGCAACCATTGTTTCTATATTATGCATGACAAGTGATATGTATTATGGTATAAGGCCCGCAGTAAAATATGGTGAAAAGAATAGACGCCTGACTTTGCAATTTTGTCTCGGAATATGTAATGTCTATGTATATGAGGGTATCACACCCGATTCTGAACAAAAGGTAGAGGATTGGGGTGATGCCTTTTTGTTTTTATGTGTCCCGGCGTGATGAAAGAAGACCCGGGATGCATGTATACCAGTCAACGGGAGAAGGAAGACATGCACAGGATTACACGGAAACAGGTACTGTCTGATTCTGTCAAATTGTATGAAGTGGAGCATCCACAGCTGGCACGGAAGGCACAGGCCGGCCAATTTGTCATCATCAGACTCAAAGAGGGGGGAGAACGCATTCCACTGACCATCGCAGACTTTGATCGAGATGCGGGGACCATCACCATGGTGGTGCAGGAAGTCGGTAAAACAACAATCGATATGGATGATTACAGCGAGGGAGATACAATTCTCGATATGCTTGGTCCCCTGGGACACCCGTCGGTGATTTCGGAGTACGGAACGGTTCTCTGCGTCGGGGGCGGTCTGGGTGTCGCCCCGCTCTATCCGATTGCCCGCGAGTTGAAGAAGGCGGGGAACCGGATCATTACCGTCATGGGCGCCCGGACCAGGGAGCTTCTCTTCTGGGAAGACGAAATGAGGGCCGTCAGTGATGAACTGCATGTCATGACCGATGACGGTTCCTACGGCCGGAAGGGTCTGGTCACCCACATCCAGAAGGAACTGCTGGAGCAGGGGAGTGTCGACAAGATATTTGCCATCGGTCCCGCCATCATGATGAAATTCGTCGTGGAGACCTCACGTCCCTTCAATGTTTCGACCGTCGTGTCTCTCAATACGATCATGGTAGACGGCACGGGTATGTGCGGCGGGTGCCGTGTGACAGTAGGGGGCAAACAGCGGTTCGTCTGTGTCGACGGACCGGAGTTTGAAGGGCTCGATGTTGACTTCGATAACCTTCTGAACCGCCAGCGGTACTATATCGAAGAAGAGAATTACGCCAAAGAGTATCACAAATGTCATCTGGAGAGTATATCATGAGTGAAGCGGTCAATGAAAAAGGGAAACCGGATCGTCAAGCAATACCTGAGCAGAAACCTGATGATCGCATCAAGAATTTCAATGAAGTTGCTCTTGGTTATACGGAAGAACTTGCCCTCAATGAGGCGATGCGCTGCATCGGGTGCAAGAAACCGCGGTGTGTCGAGGGCTGTCCCGTCAATGTAGACATCCCGGCCTTTATCAAACTGGTGAAAGAGAAACAGTATATCGAGGCGGCACAGAAGATAAAAGAGACCAATGCCCTGCCGGCCATATGCGGGCGTGTCTGTCCCCAGGAGAGCCAGTGCGAAGCGAAGTGTATCCTCGGCATCAAATCGCAACCCGTGGCCATCGGACGGCTGGAACGATTTGTCGCCGATTATGAGCGTGAGCACAACCCCGAACGGGTGACTCTGACGCCGAAACCGATGGGCAAAAAGGCTGCCGTCATCGGTTCGGGGCCTGCCGGGTTGACCTGTGCCTCCGATCTGGCAAAGGCGGGAGTTGCGGTGACCATTTTTGAGGCCTTCCACGGTCCCGGAGGGGTCCTGGTGTATGGGATTCCCGAATTCAGGTTGCCCAAGGGCATCGTCGGGTGGGAAATAGAGGAGATCAAGAAGCTGGGAGTAGAGATCAGGCTGGATATGGTCGTCGGTCGTATCGTCGATATCGAGGAACTCATGAAGGAGGGATACGATGCCGTATTCATCGGCGTTGGTGCCGGTCTGCCGACCTTTATGAATATCCCCGGTGAGGACCTGGCAGGGGTATACTCGGCCAATGAGTTTCTCACCCGTATGAATCTGATGAAGGCCTACCAGTTTCCCCTGACCGATACACCCGTCAAGATCGGGAAACGGGTCGCCGTTGTCGGTGGCGGAAATGTCGCCATGGATTCGGCCCGTTGCGCCCGACGGATGGGTGCCGAGGTCTATCTGATTTACCGGCGTTCCGGCGAGGAGATGCCCGCCCGTCTGGAAGAGGTACACCATGCAGAGGAAGAGGGTATCCAGTTTAATCTCCTTACCAACCCCGTACGGATCAATGGAAATGAAAAAGATGCTGTCAGGGGCATTACCTGCATCAAGATGGAACTGGGTGAACCTGACGCATCGGGGCGTCGCCGGCCCGTCCCCATCGAGGGTTCTGAATTCGATATCGAATTGGAATCGGTCATCATGGCCATCGGCAACCGCTCAAATCCCCTCCTCACCAAGAACACCAAGGGACTTGAACTGAATAAATGGGGAAACATCCATGTCGTCGATGAGTACGGTAAGACATCTCTCGATAATGTGTGGGCAGGCGGTGACATCGTTACCGGTGCCGCCACTGTCATCGAGGCCATGGGGGCAGGGAAGAAGGCGGCTGAGGCGATGCTGCAACATCTGACCGGCCAGGACTAAAAAAAATAAGGTGAAGGTGTGTTCCCCTACCAACCAGTCGGTGATTCCCCGCAACTTGTTGCGGGGAATCACAATTTCATTGCAGGGAGACGGAAGGTACACAGGTGGATTCTTCTACTGCCGGACGGATAGAGTGCCGTGACAAAGAGGGTATTCAGTTTGAGTTAGCTCCCTTCGATGCCGGGGATATGGATTCTCTCCTTTCCATGTACATGATGTTCAGTCCCCGTCCCGCCTCCCAGGGACTTCCCCCCGAAAAGGATGAAACCTGCCGCCGATGGGTCATTGATCTGGTAGGGATGTCGGAGAATGTGCTGGCCTGGCGCGAGGGACGGGTCATCGGACACGCCTCGGTCAATCCGGACCATACACGCGGAGACAGTGAATTTGTCATATTTGTCCACCAGGATTTCCGCGGCAGGGGCATCGGCGATGAACTGACGCGATGGATAGTCGATCGGACGCGGGAGATGGGGCTCGGGATTGTATGGCTCACCGTCGATACACGCAACTACAAGGCGATACGCCTGTACCAGAAACACGAGTTCAGATTCACTGAACGGGATGCCACGGAATGCTTCATGCAGTTGAACCTGTAATGCACATGGGGTCAGGTCTCAACATTTGACATATGATGGCATATCAAAGAAAAACTCATCAAAAATGAATAAGGCATGCGCATAGGGGAGAAATGTCAAATGTTGAGACCTGACCCCGGTTTGTTTCTGCCGTCATCCTACTTGGACTGCATGACCCAGACACCCTCCCAGCTTGCATCGGGGGGACACTCCTTCAGTTGACTGCAGCGGTCGATGTACAGCGATGACATGGTGTCTCCGGGATGTAACCTCAGTGCCTCTCTGAATGCACCGGCTGCGCGATCCCAGTTGCACTGCCGGTACTGTGCAAGCCCTTCGGTAAAGTAATTGACCGTTGCCATGAGGTTGGGGAAGGTCTCTTCCGTATGGTAATCGAGGACCTCGTAGATGGCAACCGGTTCCGTCTTTCCCTTGACGAGCACACGGTCTATTTCCCTGACGCGGTAGGTGCCGCGCAGTTTCCGGTAGGTGAATTCGCTGATGAGGATGCGTGTACGATACTGCTTGCAGGCACTTTCCAGACGGGCAGCCAGGTTGACACCGTCTCCGATGACGGTATAGTCCATGCGTTTCGGTGAGCCGATATTCCCCGTGACGATGGTATCGGTATTGAGGCCGATGCCCATATCGACGGGTTTCTTGCCCTCGGCCAGCCGTTTCACATTCCATGTATTGAGTTCGGTGATCATGGCGATGGCGGTGCGGACGGCGCGGTCTTCGTCGTCGTCGTGGGCCATGGGAATACCGAAGGCGGCCATGATGGCATCACCGATGAACTTGTCCAGCATGCCCCCCTCCTGGTGAATACACTGTACCATGATGGTAAAGTACTCGTTCAGGAGGGTAACGGTTCCCTGCGGTCCCAGTTCTTCCGTCAGGGTGGTAAATCCCCGGATATCGGAAAAGAGTATCGTCGCCGTCGCATTCCTGCCTCCCAGAATGTCCTCGTTCCCCTTCAGCAGACGGTCTGTCAGGCCGGGATCCATATACCGTGACATGGTAGATTTCATTCGCTTTTCACTGCTTATGTCCTCTATCATGATCATCGACCCGAGGTTTTTATCTTCCACGCTTCGCAGGGGGAGAATCGACAGGTTTACCGAAAGTATCTCCTCTCCGCATTTGAGATCGGCATCCATCGTTATGTCGGGATCGTGCTGTTTGTCGACACGCTGTATCCGTTCCACAATCCATGCGTTGTGACCGGTAAAGTACTCTTCATAGTGCCGGTTTATGATATCGTCCTCACAGATGCCCATGATACGGGTGGCCGCCGCATTGCAGGTGATGATCTTTCCCTCCTCGTTGAGGGTGATGACGCCGCTGGACATACTCTGAAGGATACCGTCACTGTAGTTTTTCATGTTCTGGACGTCGTCAAAGAGTTTCGCATTTTCCAGTGTGATGGCTACCTGGGCGGTGAATGCCCTGAGACGTGATTCGTCATCGTCGGTGAAGGGACCTCCCCGCTTGTTCAGGACCTGGGTCACGCCGATGGTCTTCCCGTTATTGTTGATGACGGGTGTGCAGAGTATGGAACGGGTGAAGTACCCCGTCCGTTTATCGAAGGAGGGATTGAACCGCAGATCGGCATAGGCATGGGGTATGTTGATCGTTTTACCGGTGGTGAAGACCGTGCCGGCGATTCCCAGGTGATTGGGAAAGCGTATCTCTGTGGCGCCGAGGCCTTCCCCTACCTGTGAGAAGAGTTCGTTTGATTTTTTGTCATTGAGAAAGAGTGTGGACCGGTCGGCCTTGAGCATCCGCGTGGCCTCTGCCATCACCTTCTGAAGCAGTGTGCCCAGATCGATTTCCGATGTCAGATCGGATACGATATCGACAAACTCGCGTTCCTGAAGACGCGTCTTTTCCATCCGTTCGATGAACTGGGTACTCTGAAGTGCAATGGCGGCCTCTGTCGTCATGGCACTCAGTATGGTTATGTCGGCCCTGGTAAACCTGCCCCGTCGCTTGTTCAGGGCCTGGACGACACCGATGATGTCACCCTTGTATGTCCTGATGGGAACGCAGAGGATGTTTTTTGTCCGGTATCCCGTCTCGCTGTCTATATCGGGATTAAACCGTGAGTCCTTGTAGGCGTCATGGACGATCAGTCCCTCTCCCGTTGTGAAGACATGACCGGCGATGCCGGTGTCATTCAATATCCTGATTTCACGCTGAAAATTTCCCTGGGCAATCCTGGAGTAGAGTTCCCCTGTGGCACCGTCGTTGAGAAAGATCGTTCCCCGATCGGCGTCGACTTCGGATGTCGTAATCTCTATGAGCATTTCGAGCATCTCGTCCAGCGTTTCATAGGCCGCCACCGCCCGGGAGACGTTGAGCAGTGTCTCTGCCTGGTGCAGCCGCACCGCTTCATCGTTGGGCCGGCGCCGCTCCGTTTTTCTCTCTGCGTTCCTGTTATTCTTGGTTGTGGGCATTGTGTTCCTCTAACAGAAGGCGCAGTCTCACTATGGTCTCCTGCAGGTGGTCTGTCTCGTTCTTGGTGGAGCGCTTCAGTTCCTGGACCATTTCGCTGTGGGCGATACTGACATGATCCAGCCTGTCGCGCAGTTCGTGTATGGTCGATTTCAGTTGTTTGATTTCGAGGGAGGCGTCGGAACGGGCCTCCTGGGTGATGCGGTCCCGTTCAAACTGCATGGCATCCATGGAGTTGCGCATGGCTGTCACCGTCGCCCTGAGCTGGTCCAATTCACTGCGGGATTCTGCCAGCGCATGCTGGACGGCGGTATCCTTTTCGATCCGTGATCGCTCCAGTTCATCCCTGAGGGTCGTGAGCGTCTTTTCCAGGTGGCGATTTTCTCTTTGTAGGGTGAAGAGTTTCCCTTGGCCGGGTGCTTGATCGTTCATGTTACATATCCTTTACTGATACGTAATTCAATGAATCACTATATAGTATGTACGAAGAAGAAAATACTGTCAAGCTGCAGTTGGTGGACTGACACGTGAAGTAGATCGGAATTGCTGAAAAAAAACTTGAAGAAAAAGTGGACGACGTTTTATATCATAGCGGCGGGTGAAGGCTTTCGACGGGTATCGCAGCGAGTGAGAGGAGGTCCCGTCGCAGGGGCGCGGTGTGGCTTCAGGGGGGCAGGTAGGCCGGTGGAACGACGGAGCCCCGTACAAGGGAGACTTCAGTCATTTCGGTCATGGTGAAGGAGTATATCGTGTGTAATCGCAGTGTCGTCTGGTGTTTCCTGACAATCGTCTTTCTCGCAGGCTGTGCGACGCGGTATGTCCCCCCTGAACCCTATCGACCCCCCGTTGTGGAGAAACCATTGCCCCCCATGGGATATACCATCCAGGCAGGGGCCTTTTCACAGGTAGAAAATGCGGCGCGTCTCACTGACAGGCTCACCGACCGTGATCTCAATGCCTACTATTTTACCGCTTCCGGGGGACTCTACAAGGTACGCTTCGGCAACTTTCCATCCCGGGAGGAGGCACGGAGGCGCGCAGAGACCCTGCGTGCCCGGGGTATCATCGACGAGTTCTACATCGTCCGCCCCGAAGAATATTCCATGGCAAAGAGAGGGATCCTGGGGGAGGGATACCTGAGAGGGGAGATCGTCAAGACAGCAAACAGTTTCAGGGGTGTCCCCTATCGGTGGGGTGGTTCCTCACACGATGGCGGCGTCGATTGCAGCGGACTCACCATGGCCGTCTATCGCCTCAACGGCCTCGATCTTCCCCGCACATCGGGGGAACAATACCGGACCGGCAGATTTATTGAACGGAACGACCTGACGGGGGGCGATCTTGTCTTTTTTGATACAACGGGGAAGGGCCGGGTTTCCCATGTAGGCGTATATGTAGGCGACGGGAAATTCATTCATGCGCCGGGCAGGGGAAAGCAGGTCAGGGAGGACAGACTATCGAGTACCTATTACCGAAATCGATATGCAGGAGCCAAATCCTATCTGTAGGGGACAGATTTTTATTGACATTCCCGGTATAACAGTATAGCTTTGATGCATTGAAAGGGAACGTGAGTCGGACAATGCTTACAAGAGATCGTATATCCATCATCATAATTAGCTTCATTATAGGGCGGGCATACAAGTATGGCCTGGTGATGGGATAGGTTCTATCAAATAGAAAGTGAAAAATCCGTTATCAGGGAACTGGTAACGGATTTTTTTTTGAGAGGTGCTGATCGATATGAAGGAATGGGATGTTTTGATATACGACACGACTCTGCGAGACGGGACGCAGGGAGAACAGGTCAGTTTTTCCGCCGAGGAGAAGATGAAAATAGCGGAAAGACTGGACGACGCGGGTTTTCACTATATTGAGGGAGGGTGGCCGGGATCAAACCCGAGGGACATACGCTTCTTCAACCTGGCCAAGGAGAAGGAATTCAAGAACGCCCGCCTGACGGCCTTCGGGAGTACCATAAAACCGGGTACCGATCCCGATACCTGTCCCGGAGTGCAGGCCACGCTGGAGGCGGAAACGCCGGCAGTGGCAATATTCGGCAAATGCTGGGACCTCCATGCCGAAGAAATCCTGGGGATTTCCCTCGATGATAACATCTCCATTATCCGTGACTCCGTCCGCTACATGAAATCGAAGGGCAAGGAGGTCATCTTCGACGGAGAACACTTTTTTGACGGATACAAACACAATCCCGTCTATGCCCTGAAGGCCCTTGAGGCCGCCCTGTCCGCCGGTGCCGATATGGCCGTCCTCTGTGATACCAACGGGGGGACGCTCACCTGGGAACTGGTTGCCATCATTGAAGAAATTACCGCCTCCATTCCCCCGGCCTCTCTGGGAATCCATGCCCACAACGACTGCGGTCTCGCCGTCGCAAATTCCCTCTTTGCACTCAATTGCGGCTTCAGGATGGTCCAGGGTTCCGTCAACGGCTACGGTGAACGGTGCGGAAACGCGGACCTCATCCCCCTCATCGGTAACCTGGCCATCAAGATGGGCAAACGATGCCTCCCCGAAGGGTCTGTTCGTAATCTGACCAAGCTGTCCCGCTATGTCAGTGATGTGGCCAACACACCCCCGCTCAAGACGAGACCCTTTACGGGCAAGAGCGCCTTTGCCCACAAGGGGGGAGTCCATGTCAATGCCATCCTGAAGAATCCCGTTGCCTATGAGCATACCGATCCCGAACTCGTGGGGAACAGGCGCAGGGTGATTGTCTCCGATCTGGCAGGCAGGAGCAATATACAGTACAAGGCACAGGAGTTCGGTATCGACCTGGGGGACAGTAATGCCGTCAGCAGGAAGGTCGTCGAGGAGATAAAGAAGATGGAGGACCGGGGGTATCAGTTCGATTCTGCCGACGGTTCGCTCTCCCTCCTGATCAAGAAGGCCGTGGGGGACTTTACGGAACCCTTTACACTGGAATCGTTCCGTGTCATAGACGAGAAATTGAAGAGCGATTCATCCAATTCGCAGGCCACGATCAAGGTCTCCGTGGGAAGGGACCACGAGATCACCGCCGCCGAGGGGAACGGCCCCGTCAATGCCCTCGACAATGCCCTTCGCAAGGCATTGAGCAAGTTTTATCCCGCTGTCAACGAGATGAATCTCGTCGATTTCAAGGTGAGGATCCTCGAGGGTGCCGAAGGAACGGCGGCCAAGGTCAGGGTGCTCCTCGAGTCGAGAGACGAGGATGAATTCTGGACCACCATCGGCGTGTCGACCAATATCATCGAGGCGAGCTGGCATGCCCTGGTGGACAGCGTCCAGTATAAACTGAGCAAGGAAAAAAAGGATTGACATTGGTGCTGTTTTCAATTAGAAATGACATCTAATCTATATGTCAGGGGTTTAGTGGAAATAATGACGAGCGGTATGGAGAGAGTGCTGTTGAACCTGCGAGGGCTATTGTGCTTGTGCCTTACCGGTGTATTACACCTGCCGCTTCGTGTTTTTAGGGAAGAGAGAGACTAACCCTCCGGAAAACGAGACCTAAAGGCCATGAGCGGCATGCTCATGGCCTTTTTTTTTGAGGCGAAGAGCGACCGACCCGTGATGACGGGGCGGCGCGGAGATGAAGAACAGGGACCTGTGGTAACAATGGTGCTTTCCGCGAGGGGGCACGATCACACTGACCGGGCAGTCGAAGATTTGCCGCACCTGCGTGCCGTGATCTTCAAGGGAAAGGAGAAACAGTATTATGAAAACGAAACGAGATACCGTCTACATCTTTGATACAACACTGCGGGATGGAGAGCAGTCTCCGGGATTCAGCATGAACATCGATGAAAAGCTGCGCTTTGCCAGGCGGCTGGAAAAACTGGGCGTCGATATTATCGAGGCGGGATTCCCCGTGGCCTCGGAGGGTGATTTCCTGTCGGTGCAGGAGATCGCACGGAAGATCAGGAAACCCCAGATTGCCGCGCTGGCCAGAATCAGCCTTGCAGACATCGATCGTGCATGGGAGTCCGTCAAGGATGCGGCACATCCGAGGATCCACACCTTCACCTCGTCGTCGGACATACATATCAAGTATATGCTGAAAAAGACGAGGGACCAGGTCCTGAAAGAGGCCTGCATGGGGGTACGCCACGCCTGCGGCTTTACGAACAATGTCGAATTCTCGGCGCAGGATGCCATGAGAACGGACAGGGAGTACCTCTGTGACATGGTGGAGGCCGTCATCGCAGAGGGGGCGACGACGGTCAACATCCCCGACACCGTGGGATATGCCATCCCCGACGAATTCGGTGCCCTCATCGCCTATCTCTTTGAACATGTCAAGAACATCAACGATGCCGTCATATCGGTCCACTGTCACGACGACCTGGGGCTGGCAGTAGCGAATTCCATCTTCGCCGTCAAAAACGGCGCACGGCAGGTTGAGTGTACCATCAACGGCATCGGTGAACGGGCGGGGAATGCGTCACTGGAAGAGATCGTCATGGCCCTCCGGACGAGAAAGGGTCTCATGGGGCTGGACACCAATATCAAGGCAGAGCATATCTACCGGACGTCGAGACTCCTGACGGATATAACGGGCATATCGGTGCAGCCCAACAAGGCCATCGTGGGTGCCAACGCCTTTGCCCACGAATCGGGGATCCATCAGGATGGCCTCATAAAGGAGAAACTGACCTATGAGATCATGACCCCCCAGACGGTGGGTGTCATGGACACACACATGGTACTGGGGAAACACTCCGGCCGTCATGCCATCAAGGAGCGCATGAAAAAAATCGGCTACAACCTGAGTGCGGACGAAATAGACAAGGTCTTCAAGCGATTCAAGGACCTGGCCGACGTCAAGAAGGAGATATTCGATGAGGACATGGAGGCCATTGTCGCCGATGTCCTCTTCAGAAAGACCGACATCTTCAAACTGCTCTATCTCAATGTGGTCAGTGGAAATGCCGCGATCCCCACGGCGACGGTGAAAATGGAGGTGAATGGGGCGGCTCGTCAGGATGCCGACTTCGGTGTGGGACCCATCGATGCGACCTTTGCCGTCATCAAGAAGATCACGGAGACGGACAATCCCCTGCTCAAATACGCCGTCAGCGCCATCACGGGCGGCACGGATGCCCAGGGGGTCGTCACGGTGCAGTTGAAGTATGACAACCGTATCGTCACAGGCAGGGGTACCGATCCCGATATCATCGTGGCATCTGCCAAGGCCTATATCAACGCACTGAACAGACTGGAGTCACTGAAGGCCTATGACCAGGGGAGACAGGGGTGATCTGCCGTGACCATGGTGCCCGTGGAGAGGTCTGTTCCTGCAGGGTATGAAGGATATTTCTATTGAGATATTCTATATAATTTAGTACATATATATTTGGTAATACTATTCGAGGAGATCATAATATGCCAATGACGATAACGGAAAAGATTCTTGCCCAACATGCAGGAGTTGCACAGGTATCACCGGGAGAGCTGATTGAGGCCAAGGTGGATGTGGCCCTGGCAAACGATATCACGGCACCGCTCGCAATCGGGGTGTTCAGGGAAATCGGGGCAAGAGAGGTGTTTGACAGGGAGAAGGTGGTCCTCGTGGCGGATCATTTTGTGCCCAATAAGGACATCGCATCGGCACAGCAGGTAAAGGAGATGCGTGAGTTTGCCCGGGAACAGCAGATACTGCATTTCTACGAGGGGGGAGAGACAGGTATTGAGCATATTCTCCTTCCCGAGCAGGGCATTGCCCTGCCGGGGAAGTTGATCATCGGGGCGGACAGTCACACCTGTACCTATGGGGCCCTGGGGGCCTTTTCCACGGGGGTGGGAAGCACCGATCTGGGAGCCGTGATGGTCACCGGCGATATCTGGCTCAAGGTACCGCCCACCATAAAGATCAACTACAGGGGGACACGAAACCCGGGAGTCCAGGGGAAGGATCTCATTCTCTATACCATCGGTCTCCTCGGTGTTGAAGGTGCCCTCTATTCGGCGATGGAATTTTCCGGTGAGGCCATAAGAAATCTCCCCATGTACCAGCGGTTTACCATGTCAAACATGGCCGTCGAGGCGGGTGCCAAAAACGGGATCATCGAACCCGATGAGATCACGCTGGCCTTCGTGGCTCAGCGATCGTCTGCGGAACCGGTGGTGTTCAAGAGTGACGAAGACGCACACTTTGAAAAGGTGATAGAGATCGATGTGGAAACCATTGAGCCGCAGGTTGCCTTTCCCCACCTGCCCTCTAACAGCCGTTCCCTCTCCGATTGCGGCACGGTCCCCATTGATCAGGCCTTCATCGGCTCCTGTACGAACGGCTGGCTCGAAGATCTGCGAGATGCCGCCGGGGTCCTGAAGGGCAGAAAGGTGGCGGCAGGTGTCAGGTTGATCGTCATTCCGGGATCACCCACCATATTGAAGGCGGCAATCGGTGAGGGCATCATTGAAACCCTTCTCGATGCGGGGGCCGTCATCGGTCCTCCCTGCTGCGGTCCCTGTCTGGGAGGACACATGGGTATCCTTGCCGATGGTGAGAGGGCAATTTCGACATCGAATCGTAATTTCGTGGGGCGCATGGGACATCCCGAAAGTGAGGTGTTCCTGGCAAATCCCATTATTGCCGCATCCTCTGCCATCTTGGGCAGAGTGGGGGGACCGGAAGACCTCTCATAACCCGTGCCGGAAGAATATCGGGGCAGAACCGGGGTCCTGAAGGCACTGTCCCGCCGGGTGAACAGACGGGGAGATTACTGCCAAGAGACAGGGTTCGGTGCACTACCGCTACAGTGAAAGGGCAAAGGAGAATGAAAATAACAGGCAAGATATGGAAGTTTGCAGATAATATTGATACGGACTTGATAATTCCGGCCAGATACCTTAACATATCCAGCGGTGCCGAGCTGGCCAAGAGCTGTTTTATAGATCACAGACCGGAATTTGCCGGCACCGTCGCCACCGGTGATGTCATTGTCGCGGGGAGAAATTTCGGGTGCGGATCATCGAGAGAGCACGCCCCCCTGGCGATCAAGGAGGCGGGAATAACACTCGTAGTGGCGCGGAGCTTCGCAAGGATATTTTACAGAAACGCCTTTAATATCGGACTTCCCCTGCTGGAGTGTGATGAGGCCTATGACGGCCTGACAGATGGTGAACGGGCGGACATCGATGCCGAGACGGGTGAAATCACCGGGGCACAGGGGCAGAACTTTCACGCTAAGCCGATCCCTGAATTCATGAGACGGCTCGTGGAAGCGGGGAGTCTTGTCAATTATATCAAGGAAGTCAGATTGAAGGGGTGAACCGGCGGATCAGTCGGTGGAGCACACGATGACCCTGCCGGCCGGCGGTGACCGTCGTGGAAGAGATGCAGTGCATGCCGGTAATGTCAGCCGTGCTGGAGATGAATATAAGAAGTAGCCTTTTATTGATTGGAGATACATGGATATGAAGGAATATAATATAGGCGTAATCCCGGGAGACGGTACGGGACCCGAGGTGGTCGCCGAGGCGGTCAAGGCACTGCAGGCCCTTTCCGATATCGGCGGGCCGAAGTTCAACCTGACCTATTATGATATAGGGGGTGACAGATACCTCCAGAAGGGGGATCTGCTCCCCGATTCTGTTGCGAAGGAATTGAGCGAGATGGATTCCAGTCTCCTGGGGGCCATCGGGCATCCCGATGTCAAGCCGGGTATACTGGAAAAGAACATCCTGCTGAAACTGCGATTCGATCTGGATCTCTACATCAATCTGAGACCCGTTGTACTCCTGCCCGGTGTCTATACACCGCTCAAGGATAAGGCCCCCGAGGACATCAATTTCGTCATCGTCAGGGAAAATACGGAAGGTCTCTACGCAGGCGCGGGGGGTATCCTCAAGAAGGGGACGGCCGATGAAGTCGCCGTTCAGGAATCAGTCAATACCAGGAAGGGGGTGGAGCGGTGTATACGCTACGCCTTCGAGTATTGCACCAAGAGAGACAAGGGTAGAAAGCTGACCCTCTGCGGGAAGACCAACGTCCTTACCTATGCCTTCGATCTGTGGGAGCGTGCCTTCAACGAAGTGGGGACGGAATATTCCGATATAGAAAAGGATTATGCCCATGTAGATGCCATCTGCATGTGGATGGTCAAGAATCCCGAGTTTTTCGACGTCATCGTCACGGATAACCTCTTCGGTGATATCATCACCGACCTGGGTGCAATGATTCAGGGTGGCATGGGCATTGCGGCCGGAGGTAACATAAACCCCGAGGGGACGGGCGTGTTTGAACCCATTGGCGGGTCTGCCCCCAAGTATATGGGGCTGAACAAGATCAATCCCATGGCGGCGATCTATGCCGTGCAGATGATGCTCGATCATCTCAATGAGAACGATGCGGCGGCGAAACTGCAGGATGTGATCAGAAAGGTCGCCAGGAACGATCTGCAGAGCATGGATGCCGGCAGAATGGGTATGGGAACCACAGAGGTGGGAGATCTTATTGTTACATATATCCACGAGAGATAATACCAGGCAGTCGCATCAAGGTGTGATCACTGTCCTGCCCGGGGTGGATCGTCAGGGTCGTCAAGGGACCAGTGGGAGTGAATGACATGAGCTACGTATCGGCGGAACATTCGACTTCGGAAGTAGACTTTGCGGAACATCTCGAGAATCTCACTCAGATTGGGAAGGCCCTCTCGGCGGAGAGAAATATTGACAGTCTCCTCGAAATGATCGTCGATGAAGGCAGGAGCTTTACCCATGCCGACGGTGGGACGCTCTATATCATCGATAACGAAAAGAAGATCCTCCAGTTTGCCATCATTCAGAACGATTCACTGCATGTGCGCATGGGGGGGACGGCGGGACATATTACCTGGCCGCCGGTACAGCTCTATAGCGACAGCGAAACTCCCAATTACGCCAACGTGTCTTCCTACGCGGCGCTGTCGGGAGAGGTCGTCAGCATCTCCGATGTCTATCATGCGGAAAAGTTCGATTTCGAGGGGACCCGCACCTTTGATGCGAAGACGGGCTACCGCTCCCAGTCCATGCTGGTGGTCCCCATGCGCAATCACGAAAATGACATCATCGGCGTCCTGCAACTGCTCAATGCCCAGGATGCGTCAACGGGGCAGGTAATTCCCTTCTCCCCGGAGTGCCAGCATCTGACCGAATCGCTGGCCTCGCAGGCGGCGGTTGCCCTGACCAACAATACCCTCATCAAGGAGCTGGAAAACCTCTTTGAATCCTTTATCAAGACCATTGCCATGGCCATTGACGAAAAATCTCCCTACACGGGAAATCACGGCCGCCACGTCGTCGATCTGACCATGCTTATTGCCAGGGCGGTGGACCGGTCACAGGAGGGGTATTTCAGGGATGTCCACCTGGACAAGGATCAGATGAATGAGATCCGCATAGCCGCCTGGCTTCATGATGTGGGGAAGGTGGCCATCCCCGAGCACGTGCTCGACAAGGCGACACGGCTGGAGTCGATCAGTGACGGCAACGGGCTGTTACGAACACGCAGTGAGGTAATCAAGCGGGATATAGAGAAGAAATATGCCCGTTCAGGTAAGATCGATCATGCCATACCCCCCGCCGGGGCAGCTGCAGATGGGTACGAGAAGGAGATGGCTGCACTGATGGAAGACATTGCCTTTCTTGAGTATGTCAATAAAGAGGCGGCATTTCTGTCCGATGAGGACGTGGCGCGGGTCGAGTCCATTGCCACCCGGAAATGGTCCGTCGATGGAAAGGAAATGAATTTTCTGACCGACGGGGAAATCGAGTGCCTGACGGTGCGAAGGGGTACGCTCACTGACAGGGAGCGGGACATCATAAACAGCCACACGACGATAGCGCAGAAGATGCTGTCGCAGATATCCTTCCCCAAGAGACTGCAGAACGTCCCCTTCTTTGCCGCCTCCCATCATGAACGACTCAATGGCGAAGGCTATCCCAATGGTTTGAAGGGGGATGAAATTCCGCTCCAGGCCAGGATCATTGCCTTTGCCGATGTCTTTGAGGCGCTGACGGCCAGTGACCGTCCCTACAGAAAGGCGAACACGCTCTCACATGCCATAAAGATACTGGGTCTTATGGTCAAGGACAGGCATCTCGATGAACACCTCTTTGAGCTCTTCATGAAGGAAAAGCTCCATCTGGAGTATGCAAAGAGGGAGCTTGACCCCGAGCAGATCGACGAAGACATATAAGGGTGTACCGGTCCCCATCGGGGTATACTGCCTGACCCCCTTCAATACCTCTCTCCAACCCTGTGTGTTACCCTGCGCTAATAGGGATTTCGTGTCCCCTCCCTGAAGAAGAGGAACCGGTTTCCCAGGGCCTGGTGCAGGGTGCAGTGGATTCCCCGCCTCTCCAGTGCCCTGAGGAGCTCATCCTGGAATGCGAGTTTCTGTCCCTGGTAGCTGATGTCCATGTGCACATACTCCGATGTCTGGCCGCGGACCTGTCTGTTCCGCAGTCCCGGCAGTTCTCCTGCGACATCGATGATGGTGCCTATCTCCTCTTGAGAAAAATTCCTGAAGTGGAGGTCAAAGCGGGTCCCGACCTGTAAAGATCGTTCGAAATAGGCCAGCGTGTCTCCGATGAGGGCCTCGGCAACGGCCTTTCCCAGTCTGTCAGCGGCATTTGATGCCTGCATGTTGTCGTAATACTGTCCGGCGTTTCTGATGGTTTTTATGTAGATATCGCCCGATTTCTGTGCGATCAGATCGGCCGTGGCAGGCGCGACGGCACGCAGGGACAGTTCGACCAGAAGACCGCCGAAATACCTGCTGCCTCCCCCCGTCTGTGTGGCCGCGTGGACATCATATACGAGGAGGAGGTCTGCCTGGTGCTTTCTCGCCAGTGTGGACAGGTGGTCCATGGTCCCGTCTATCCGTCCCCCCCGTTCGATCTGGCTGTAGACGGTATCGGCAAAGATGCTGTCGAGTACGACAAATCCCTTGCGTGCAAAGACGCCCGTAATGGCCCGTTCCGCCGCGTGTACCACGCGTGACGTGCGATAGGCGGAGCTTCCCGTTTCCGGGATATAGAGGGCCATAAACCGGGGATTTCCTACCTGTTCCATCAGTATGCCGATGGCCCGCAGGTCCTTTTCTATGGAAGCGGTCTGTACGTCTGCACTGATCGTGACGGTATAGGTCGAGCCGTCGGGTGAGATGCCTTCGGAGATCACTTCATACCGGGTGACGTATCCCGTGGCCCGTGAATAGATCCGGTCCGAGAGGACCTCGAAGTTCTCGACCCTGGTCTGGGAATCGATAAGTGTGCCGACGCCCTGTTCCACTGCCGCCCGCTGTGCCAGCCGGATTGCACCCGCTCGTGCCGTGATCCGGTTCCCATCGAGAATGACTGCCTGACCCGAGGCGGTCACTGTTTCTCCCAAGACGGGCACGGGCGCGACGATGAGGGTCGCGAAGAGGAACCATAGACACAGGATTGTTTTGACTGATCGACTCATCGCAATCCCTCTCAATATATCCGGATGGCGCCGCTTTGCTCGTTCTCCTGGGGCGGTGCCTGTTCCATCTGTTGTTTCTGCAGGTCATACTTCTTGCGATCCTTGATGCCTTTGTTGACCCGCGCGACGGAATCGAGGTACATGCCCTTGTCATTCAGGCTCAGTGCCTTCTTATACAACTCCTTTGCCTTGCCGAGGCTTTCCAAATCTCCAAAGCTTTCGTAGGCCACGCCGATGTTGTAATAGGCGGCGGCATTGTCGGGTTCTGCCTCAATGACCTCGTTCCACAGCTCCAGCGCCTCTTCCCACAGCTCCTTGGTGGCATATTCGATGCCTCGCAGCATCATTTCATTACCACCGAACCCCATGGTACCCCCTTTATCAAATTGAATCATGGTGGCTATCTTGGTGGGAGATATCTTTTTGACGAGCTGCTTGGCCACCTTTTTTGAAAGGTTGTTTATTGTGGCGTCCCTGGCGGGCAGGCCGCTCAGTTTCTTTCCGAAGAAGGAGTGCCCTTCCTTTCCACCGAATTTTTCGTTGTATGTCTCCGTCACCTTCCCCGTGGCGACTATCTGTTTTGTCGTGAGATTGAAGAGTTTGAAGTGCGCCGTCAGGGAGCCCTGGCGGATGACATAGGGTACGGGCTTGAGGACCGTCTTTTTGATCTCCACATCCACCCATTTGCCGAAAATGTTCTTTTTCTTTTGATATCGACCCGTTCCCTCTTCCATGGAGACCTGGTCGGTCCCTCGCATATCGTTGAGGCTTGCCGTCACCATGCCGGTGACCACGCCATCGGCCTGGAGATTGTCCAGTGCCGGTGTGAATCGAGGGTCATCTATCTGGTCGTAGACGACCTTGTCCAGGGTCAGTGTCTTGCTGGGATCGACGAGGTTGAAATGGTCCACGTCTGCCAGCTTTGCATAAAAGTCTCCCCGGACGATTTCGCCGTAGGGACCGCCGAAGTTGAGAATGCCAAGATTTTGTATGTTACCGACAGATATCTCGGCCGGTCGTATCTTCTGGATGGTGGTTCTTGTGGCACAACCGGAAAGGAACAATCCCGAAATCATAGTCAGTATTATCCAGAATATCGTCTTACGCAGGATCCCGTGTGTAAACATACTACCCTCCTCCCATGAAATTACGTAATAATAACACTATACCACTTCAAAATTCCAGACAATTCTTACCGACCGGGGTGAGACGAGAAAGGGAACATGCCTGCCACGGTGACGCACACCGCAGCGGTACAGGCAAAATATGTTGACACAATGCCGAAAAGGGTATAACTTTACAGGGTTTTTAAAATATTGTATGTTATCGTATTACCAGTCTGTGGGGGCAGTATCGTATGTTGCTCAGCATTAACAGTCAAAATCCCCAGATGCGGTTGATCAGAAGGGCCGTTGAGAAACTGGACAAGGGAGGTATTGTCGTCTATCCCACCGATACGGTGTATGGGATGGGGTGTGACCTTTTGAATAAGCGGGGAATAGAAAAAATATATGAAATAAAACAGAGGAGTAAAAAGCAGCCGTTCAGTATAATCTGTGCCGACCTCAGTGAAATCAGCAAATACGCAGTCGTTTCCAATTATGCCTATAAGATAATGAAACGATTTCTGCCGGGGCCATATACATTCATCCTTGAGGCATCCAGATCTGTTCCGAAGATACTGACGCCGAAACGAAAAACGGTGGGAATCAGGGTCCCAGATAATCGGATCTGTCTGGATATCGTCAGGGAATTCGGTCGTTCCATCATCAGTACCAGCGTCACGACGGAAACGGGCGAACTGATGGTCGACCCCTACGATATGGAAGAAAAATTCAAAAATCTCATTGATTTATTTGTTGATGGGGGTATAATTGTCTCGGAAACGTCCAGTGTCGTGAGCCTGGTCGATGATATTCCCGAAGTGATACGGGTCGGCAGCGGAGATGTGAGCGCCTTTTTATAAAGGGAGAAGATAGTATTGTGTCGAAAAAGATGCTTATCAATACAATAGATGAAGAAGAGAGCCGCATGGCCATCGTGGAAGATGGCCGGCTCAAGGAATATGACATAAAGATGTCGGTGAGGGAACCGACAACGGGAAATGTCTATAAGGGAATCGTGAAAAAGGTAGAACGGGGGCTGCGGGCGGCCTTCGTCGATTATGGCGGGAAGAAGAACGGCTTTCTTCCCCTCCACGATGTGAGTCCTGATTATCTGGATGAGAAGAGCGGCAAACTCGCCGTGGGACAGGAAATCCTGGTAAAGGTCCTGAGAGAAGAGAAGGGGAACAAGGGGGCCATGCTGACGACCTATGTGTCTCTCCCCGGACGCTACATTGTCCTCATGCCCAACAAGAGCAGTACCGGTATATCGCGTAAGATTGAAGACGAGCATGACCGGAAACGACTGAAAGAGATGATGGAACAGGTCATCAAGGAAGAAGGCATCGGATTTATCGTGCGGACTGCCGGTATGAACAGGACAAAGCAGGAGCTGACCCGCGATTACCAGATGCTCCTGCGGCTCTTTAAAAACCTGAAGAAAAAGGCCACCAAGGTGACGGCACCGGCCGTGATCTACCATGATAGTGATTTCGCCGTCAGGTCCTTCAGGGATTACTATACATCGGATATCGATGAGATCTTTGTCGACAATGTCGATACATACCGGAAAATGAGGGACTACTGCCGGGCCGTGTCACCGCGGCATGTCAAGATAATCAAACAGTACAAGGACGAAATTCCCATATTCGAACAGTACAAGATAGAAGAACAGATCGCGGCCATCTATCAGGAGCGCGTCAATCTCAAATCGGGGGCCTACCTCGTGATCAATCCCACGGAGGCAATGACCACCATCGATGTCAATTCGGGACGGGCATCGAGCCGGCGCGACGTTGAAGAGACGGCCTATCGGACCAATCTTGAGGCGGCAAAGGAAATAGCGCGGCAGCTCCGGCTGAGAGACCTGGGAGGTCTCATCGTCATCGATTTCATCGATATGAGGGAACAGAAACATAACAGCGAGATAGAAAAGGCATTCAAAAACGCCCTCAGTGTCGACCGGGCCAGGATACAGCTTGCACGGATATCGAAATTCGGCATGCTTGAGCTTTCACGGCAGAAGAAGCAGTCAACGATACAGGAGATCAGTTATGCCACCTGTCCCCACTGTCGGGGCAGCGGAGTGAGGCCGTCAATCGAGTATATGGCGCTCAATGCCTACCGCCGGATAAAATCGGAATCGGTCAAGGGGGCTGCCGCCGCGATCAAGGTGGTACTTCCCAACGAGGTGAGCAATTATCTGGTCAATCAGAAGCGGAAAGAACTGAGTGATCTCGAAAGCATGTATGACGTTTCCCTGCATATTTCGGGACAGCCGGGTATGGTCTGGGGAGAGTCTCAATTCGAGATTGTCAAAAAAGAGGCCGATATATCAAACCATATCGAAGTGGTACCGGATGCCAATTCGAAGGAAGTCGAACAGAAACCCGCCGATAAGGCATCTCCCCGGGGACCTGAGAGGCCGAGACGACGGAAACCCAGGTACGGCAGGTCGAGACGGACCGATCAGAAAGACGGGGAGGTCCAGAGGGGAGATCAGGCGGATGCATCCCCGAAGCGGGATGAATCTCAGAAGAGAGATAAATCCCCTGAGCGGGATAAATCCCCGGAGCGGGATGCATCCCCGGAGCGGGATAAATCCCCGGAGCGGGATAAATCCCCGGAGCGGGAAAAATCTGATTCCGGGGACCTGCAGTCTTCAAAAGTCATGAAGAGTGTTATCAGTAAGGTGTATGGTCTCTTCAAGAACTGACGGTCCTTCCCCCCGCATATCATCTCCTGCCTGGTGGTGACAGCCGGTGAAATCCTTATCGGGGAAGCGGCTGAGTCGGTGTCACCATGATGGATGGTGTTCTCTCTTGCGGTGCCGTCACCACCGTGGCGACCGGTGCAACGGGAGCGATTTCCTGTGTCCCGTGAATCAGGAGGACGAGCCCAGATCCCGGGAACGCCGTGTCGCTTCTTCTACGGCGGACATGAGTGTGGCACGCAGTTTCCCCTCTTCCAGGGCCTTGAGACCGGCAATGGTGGTCCCCCCCGGTGATGTGACCATGTCACGCAGCTGCCCCGGATGCCTGTCGCCTTCGAGGCAGAGTCTGGCCGCCCCGAGGAGTGTCTGTGCCGCCAGTTTCAGTGCAATGTCCCGGGGCAATCCCATGCTGACTCCTCCGTCGGACAGGGCCTCTATGATGGTAAAGACATAGGCGGGACCGCTCCCGCTGAGGCCCGTGACGGCATCCATGAGCTTTTCCTCAACGATGACGGTGAGTCCGATGGAATCGAAGATCTGCCGGGCCATGGTCAGTTCTTCTTCCGTCGTGTGTCTGCCCCCTGCAATGGCAGTGGCGCCTTCACCGATCAGTGCGGGTGTGTTCGGCATGACCCTGATGACGTGGATTCCCTTACCCAGATTGTCTTCTATGAATCGTGTCGTGATGCCCGCCGCTATGGAAATGACGAGGGTGGAGGCATCGAGCGCATCGGCTATGCCCGACAGGACCTCTCCCATCTGCTGGGGTTTTACTGCCAGGATGACAATATCGACACCGGTCACCGCATCGGCATTGTCGGCAGTTGCCGTGATGCCGTATGTTTCCGTCAGGTAGTGGCGTCGCTGCCGGTCCACGTCGGAGACCGTCACCGTGCCGACCGTGACCAGATTCCCCGAGATCATCCCCTTCAGGAGCACTGCTCCCATGTTTCCGCCGCCTATGATCCCTATCGCTTTGTTTCCTATCATGCTGGACAACTCCTTTTCCGCTATTTGCAGGCACCCGTAATATAACCCTTGACTTTTATACACGCAATCATTAATAAAAATCAAAACGTTATTTTATAAAGGGGAAATATGTTCGTCATAGGAAATTTCATAGAAGCGGTGGCCAGAATAATCGACATGGGACTTTCCATATACATGTGGCTCATTGTCATACGGGCACTCCTCTCATGGGTAAACCCCGATCCCTACAACACGATCGTGATATTTCTCTACCGGGCCACGGAACCGCCCCTCTATTATATCAGACGATGGATCCCCCTGAGGGGACTGGGGATCGATATTTCCCCCATCATTGCCATCCTGATCATCATCTTTCTGCAGAGCTTTCTGGTACGGAGCATGCTTCAAATAGCCCTGTATTTTAAATAGAACAGTCATGTAATCCGGTTTGTTATGATTCCTGTGAAAGAAACAAATGACGGCGTTGTCTTTCGGATCAGGGTGCTGCCCCGGTCTTCGAAATGCGACATCGCGGGGATACAGGGCGATGCCCTGAAGATCAAGATAACGGCGCCTCCCGTGGAGGGGAAGGCCAATGTCGAGTGTGTCAGATTCCTCTCCGACAGGCTCGGCATCAAGCGATCACGAATCAGTATCATTTCCGGTCACACATCAAAAAACAAGACCATTGCCATATCGGGCACCACCAGGAGTGATATGGAAGGCATCTTTTCAGCCATATGAAGGACCTGCATAGGACAGCTTCCCATGAGCATGGAGACGGGGGAGGGGCGAAACGACAGGTGGCACGGGCTGCGGGAACGGTGGGACTGGCGACGCTCCTGAGCAGGATCTTCGGCTTTGTCAGGGACATGGTCATCGCCGGTTTCTTCGGGGCGGGACTGGCCACGGATGCCTTTTTTGTCGCCTTCAGGATCCCCAATCTCCTGAGGAGACTCTTTGCCGAGGGGTCTCTCACCATCGCCTTTGTCCCCATATTCACCGAATATCTGGAGAAGCGGACAAGACGGGATGCCCTCGATCTGGCAAACGTTGCCGTGACGCTGCTCTCCATCATACTGGTGGCGGTATCACTGCTGGGGGTGCTGTGTTCACCGATCATCGTCTCGATCATAGCCCCCGGTTTTTCAAAGATTCCCGATAAGTACCACCTGACCGTGTTCCTCACACGCCTCATGTTCCCCTACATATTTTTCATTTCGCTGGTAGCCCTCTGCATGGGGATACTCAACTCCCTGAGGCACTTTGCCGCACCGGCACTGGCGCCGGTGGCCCTCAACATCTCCATGATTGTCGCTGCCCTGGGACTTCGCAACTGTTTCGACGAGCCCATCATCGCCCTTGCCGTCGGTGTCATGGTCGGTGGCGTCATCCAGCTCGTCATGCAGTTCCCCTTTCTCCTGCGGGTGGGGGTGAGACTGAAACCCGATTTTCGATTCAACAATGCCGGTGTCAGGCGGATCGGTCTTCTCATGCTGCCGGCAGTCTTCGGTGCGGCCGTCTATCAGATCAATATATTCGTCAGTACACTGCTTGCCTCGCTCCTTCCCGGCGGCAGTGTGTCATACCTCTACTATGCCGACAGGATCGTGCAGCTGCCACTGGGAATTTTCGCCATCGCCGTGGGGACGGCATCGCTTCCAAGCCTTTCACGGCATGCGACAGCGGGGGACCTTGAGGAAATGAAAAAGACCATCTCTTTTTCACTCAGTCTCATACTCTTTGTAACCATCCCGGCAATGGTGGCGCTCATTGTTCTCCGCGTTCCCATTATATCGGTCCTCTTTCAACGGGGTGCCTTTGATGCATCGGCGACGATACTGACGGCCCAGGCCCTCCTCTTTTACACCCTGGGACTGTGGGCCTTTTCGGTCATCAGGGTTATCGTCTCTGCCTTCTATGCGCTGCAGGATACGAGGACGCCCGTCAAGGTGGCCGTCGTCGCCCTGGTGGTCAATATCATCCTGGGCATCATGCTCATGGTGCCACTCAGGCATGGAGGACTTGCCCTTGCCACGTCCATCGCTTCGGCGGTCAATGCCATTATGCTCGGTGTGTTTCTGAGAAGACGGATCGGCACACTGCTCGACCGGGATTTTTATGCCTCCCTGGTGAAGGCGACCCTTTCCGCCTGTGTCATGGGAATCGTTATTTTCATGATACACCAACTAACGGGATTTTCGACGGAACAGCCATTTATGGACAGGGTCCTGCTGCTGGGGATAGAGATAGTGACCGGGCTGGTCGTCTTTGCAGTCATCTCCTTTATCCTGAAAAGCAGGGAAATGGTAGAGATGGCGGGGATTCTTAAAAGAAGGTTTCAGAGACGGTAGGGACCGGTCGTCTCCGTACACGGCGCGGGCATGGGGAAATCGCCCCGTCCCCTGTCACTTGCCCTGGGGGAGTTTCAGCTTCTGATTGACATATATGCGGTTCTTCGAGCGGATCCTGTTGAGCTTCATGAGGGCTGTCACCGATGTCCGGTATCTCTTTGCGATCATTTCGAGATTGTCTCCCCGTTTCACGACATGTATGAGCCGCGGACAGCAGATCTTCAGTCGCTGTCCCACGAGGATCCTGTTTTTCGATTTCAGGTGATTGAGTCGCATGATGGAGCCCACCGTGGTGTGATACTTCCGCGCAATGCCTTCGAGATACTCGCCCCGTTTGACCCGGTGGGTGATCATGTGTTGTGTCGGATCTGTTCTTTCGGTACCCGGGCGTTGTACCGGTACGACGGATGGGGCCGGAGACGTCTTCTTCCGGGCCGACTTTCTGGATGTCGTTGTGTCACTGCCGATGGGTTCCTTGAGCGCAAGCGGCGGTGGTGCGGCAACGGGGAGGGGTGAGGGGGTCTTCTCCTTCGCCTCTGCGGTGGCAGGAGGCGTAACGGGGAGAAAATCACCAACGGCGGCGGCGATGGCACCGGCTATCTTTTTCTGATAGGCGGTGTCTCGGAGGAGACGTTCCTCCCGGGGATTGGAGATGTATGCCACCTCCACCAGGATAGAGGCGATTTCGGGCAGTTTCAGCACCTTGAAGGGTGCCCCCTGGACGGTGGAAATCCGGGGTTTGATGACATGCTTGAGGTGTTTCAGCGTGGCGGCCCCCAGTGCCTTCGACTGGTTGATCGTCTCTGTCTGGAGCATGTTGAGTGTTATGGGGGCGGATTCACTGTTGTCCTGTCCATTCGATGTGCCGCCCATGATATCGGCAAGGTTTTCACTCTCGGCGAGCAGACGGGCGGCCTCACTGCTTGCCCCCTTCAGTGACAGCGAGTAGACGGACGACCCCTTGGCGCGCGTGCTCCTGAATGAATCGGTATGGATACTGAGGAAGAGATCGGCGCCATATTCACGGGCCACGGCCATTCTCTGGTTGAATGAGACATAGTAATCGCCCTTGCGTGTGAGAAAGGCGTCGTATCCCCTGTGCCGCAGTTTTTTCTGCAGTTCCCTTGAGATCTTGAGGACGATGTCCTTCTCCAGTGTCTTGCTGTGTCCCACAGCTCCCGGGTCTTCTCCCCCGTGACCGGGATCTATGACGACCACCCGCTTCTTCTTGAAGACCTTGATGCGCTTCCGCTCTTCACTCTGCTTCTTTGCAATTTCGGGGATCGCCACATCGATGACGATGCGATGGGGCTTGCCCGTGATCTTCCCCAGTGTAAAGATCTTTGACTTCGTGTTTTCCGTCAGGGTTATTTCAACCCGCACCCGCTTCTTTGTCAGCGGGATCAGGAAGATCGTTCGCACCGCCGAATCTGTCAGTATGTATTGGTGGGAGATGGATGTGGGGAACAGGGCACCCTGCATATCGATGCGAATCTTGAGGTCCTGTTCCGTCGTCGTGAAGGTGGGCTGCTCGCTCACGTCTATGACGACCCTCGTGTGATCGGGTGCCGTCCAGTGCCGTACGCCCAGAATACGTGTCAGCCCGAGGGCCTCTGCAGGCAGCACGATAGCGACAGAGAAGATCACGATAAGGATGATGAGGGCAGTCTTTTTCATTTCCCCTGGTGCCGATACTTTTTATGGTTCGCTCCCCGTACTGTAGCAATTTTGTCCGATTATTACAACCGCCGCGAGAAAAGGGATTGACAATATCTCAGTGAAGTGACATTAAAATACGCATTATTCGTGAGGAGTTCTCCAGTGAAGATCAGAAATATTCTGGCTGATAAGGGGTTTACCCTGTCCTTTGAGGTGTTTCCGCCGAAGCGGGAGGGGAGTGTGGACGAGCTGTACCGTGTCATAGAGACACTGAAGGAGTGGGACCCCTCATTCATATCGGTCACCTATGGTGCCGGCGGCAGTACACGGGACAAGACCGTTGAAATCGCCTCGAAGATCAAAAACGAACTGGACGCGGAGGTCCTCACCCATCTGACGTGCGTTCAGGCGACGCGCCATGATATTGCCGCCATCCTGGATGGACTGCAAGAACGGGGCATAGAGAACATACTGGCGCTGAGGGGAGATCCGCCCGACGGATCGGTCTCATTCACGAGGACCGAAGGGGGATTCGGATATGCCAATGAACTGGTGCAATTTATCAGATCTGAGGGAGATTTTTCCATCGGTGTCGCCGGATATCCCGAGGGGCATCCGCAGGCGCCGAACCGTGAAGCCGATCTCGTCAATCTCAAGAAAAAGGTGGATGCAGGCGCCGATTTTATAACGACACAGCTCTTCTTCAATAACGAAGACTTCTACCGCTTTCGTGACGATGCCTGGAGGCTGGGTATCTCCATACCCATCATCCCGGGGATATTCCCCATTTTCAACTACCGGCAGATAGAAAAGATGGTATCCATGTGTGGTGCCCGGATTCCCGGAGGGTTTCATGACCGGCTGAGAAGGGTGAGCGGGCGCGACGAGGAGGTGGAAAAGTACGGCATCGAATATGCCATCGGGCAGAGCGAAGACCTGCTCGACAATGATACGATGGGACTCCACTTCTACAGCATGAACAGGAGCAGACACGTCATGGAGATCCTCTCGGAGCTTTCACTCCCCGCGAGGGGGTAATTTTTTGTGAAAAGATATTGAATAATATCGTCAGACATTGTATGCAACGGATACCGGATGTAAGACCACCACGGGCGGCGGAGGGCAGTGAGATCCCTCAGCAGGGGGTACCGCCGACAGTGAGGAGATACCAAGTACGGGCGATTAGCTCAGCAGGATAGAGCGTTGGCCTCCGGAGCCAAAGGCCGTGGGTTCGAATCCCACATCGCCCTCCATACAAGACAATTCCCAGGTCTGCCAGCAGACATGGGAATTTTTTTTCTGGGCTCGATATGGCCCTGCAGGGGATCGCATGTATCTACTGCAGCGATGGTGTCCTGTCTGTTCATTTCCGGGTGGCAGGGACACATGAAGGGGCGCAGTGTAATTCCGGCCGCCTCCGGCCGATACGAGAGGGAGACAATGGATGAAGGCCTTCCATGACGTCATGACACCGTGCAGTACTGACACATCACCGCGACAGCGGGTGCTGGGTATCGGGGGGAGTCCCCGGAAGGGCGGTAATTCAGACATACTGTTACACCATATCGTGAGGGGTGCTGCAGAGCGAGGCATCGATACCCGCAGTCTGCAGCTGCGCGATTTTAAGTTTCAGGGGTGCATCGGATGTGAGCGGTGCAGGAGGGACCGGATATGCACGGGATTGCATGACGGGATGTCTCTTATATATGGGGACATCGTGGCATCCCGGGGACTGGTCCTCGTTTCTCCCACTCACAATTACAATATCACGGCGTGGATGAAGGCATGTATCGATCGTCTCTACTGCTTCTATGATTACGATGACCATCGTCCGAGACGATGGACCAGCCGCCTGGCGGGTCAGGGGCGCAGGGCGATCGTGGCGGCGGTCTGCGAGCAGGCGGACAGGGCGGATATGGGATATACCCTCGATGCCATGAGACATCCCCTGGAGGCACTGGGATATGATATCGTGGGTGAACTCCCGGTATTCGGTGTCTTTGACAGGGGGCACGTGAAAGGAGATGCCGCGATTCTGGCCGAGGCCTCGAGGCTGGGCGCGGAGCTTGCCGATGCAGTTACCCGGTAGGTGTCCCCCTGTGCCGACCATACCCTATTGCCTGTCAGTCCGACCCCCGCGACGAACCCATGCCGCCGGCAGCGTACACGATTGTCTGCGCTCTTCATCGGGGCACTGCACGCGGGGAGATCCCCATTCCCCATTGCTTTCCAAAGAGGATAATGATAGTTATGTATGACGGATTGCCGGTGCCGACTATGACAGGGGGTGCCCCGATGGGGG